>WNFU01000259.1_pt1 | contig 70435 bp, 57 predicted proteins | sample 5400121 | NCBI WGS metagenome assembly WNFU01 (sample SAMN13153360, study PRJNA577476) | soil metagenome | isolation source: 100 cm soil or saprolite under grassland replicate 1 | place: USA:California | collected 2016-06-15
AATGAACAATGACTACTGCCACACCACCTCAAGAATTCTCAGATTCACGTTCTTGCCTTTCAGCCTCTCGGTCCCGAGTGATCTGACTCTGAAGGTCTCGTCGAGGGATTGCATGGTGTTTTCGCTGATCACGATCTGGCTGGGTTGGGCGAGGCTTTCGAGCCTGGCGGCGGTGTTGACGGTGTCGCCGATGGCGGTGTAATCGAGCCTGGACTCGGAGCCGATGTAACCGACGATGGCCTGGCCGGTGTTGACGCCGATGCCGATCTGGATCGGGGGCAGGTTGTCGGCTCGCATTCGTTCGTTGAAAGTGACCATGGCTCGCTGCATCTCGACCGCCGCGCGGACGGCTTTGATGGCGTCTAGTTCGCTGGCGTAAGGCGCGCCGAAGAGCGCCATCAACCCGTCGCCGATGTATTTGTCGAGCGTGCCGCTGTGTTTGAAGATGATCTCGCTGACCATCGAGAAATACTGGTTGAGCAGGTTGACGATCAGTTCCGGCGTGCTGGTCTCGGAGAGTGTGGTGAAGTTGCGGATGTCGGCGAACAGCGCGGTCACTTTCTGCCGGACGCCTCCGAGCCTCACCTCGTCGGGCGAGCGCAGGATTTGATCGACTACCTGGCGCGGCAGGAAGCGTTCGAAACTGGAGCGGGCCTGCGCCTGCTTCTGGAGTCGTTCGTAGTTGATGACGGTGTTGATCGCTATGCCCATGTGGACCGAGACGGCGTTGAGCAGGTCCAGGTCGTCGGCGTCGAAGCGTTCGATCGCGTCGAAGCGGTCGGCGTAAATGATTCCGAGCAGTCCGCGCGGGCCGATGATCGGCGAGGCCATGACCGATTGGACGTGAGTGGCGACGACGCTCTTTGAAGAGAGTTCCGGGCCGCCGCTCATTGGGTCTTCGAGCAGCACCGAGACGCGCTCGCCCGCGACCTTGGTGAAGATGGTCTGGCTGATCGGAACCGTTTTGGCCGCGCTTTCCGCGTCGCGTGTCCGCGAGGCGGCCTCCTCGAATTCCCCCTGCTCGTTTTTGCGGAAGATGAAACAGCGTGATACCGGAGTGACCGAAAAGAGTATGTCGAACGCCTGTTGATAGATTTCGTCGAGCGAAAAGACCGAGCTGAGCTTGAGGCTAAGGTCGTAAAAGAGGCGCAAAATACGCTCTTTTTTCTCCAGCTCCTGCTGATAGATGAGCGCCGGCACGTCCTCCGGCTTGGTGTAGGACGCGAGGGCGGAAGTAACCAGCATGTCGCTGGGGGGCTTCTGCAACACCTCGCGCAACGCGATGTTGGCCTCTTGCGTGCGCAGCGGGTCGACGTCTTGAAAAGTGAGCGTGCATGAGCCGAGCTTGATCTGGGCGTTCTCGGCGAGCTTGAAATCGACGTTGGGCGAGATGCGGTGGCCGTTGACGAAGACGCCGTTGCCGCTCCCCAGGTCGCGGAGAATGACGCCTTCGGCGGTCTTGTGCGCCACTGCGTGATAACGCGAAACGCGCGGGTCGTCGAGAATCAAGTCGTTCTTCAACTCGCGGCCGATGGCGACCTCCGCCTTATCTATCTCGAAAGTGTAATTCCGGTTAGTTGTCTGAACGATAAAGCTCGGCATAGTCTTGGTGATTAGTGGTTGATGGTTGGCGCCTGGGAGCGCAGCCTGGGAGCGCAGGCATCCTTGCCTGCGCTCCCAGGCTGCGCTCCCAGGCGCCAACCGCCTAGAACTGATATTCGCGTCCGATTTCGGCCACAATGATCCGAGGATTATTAAGCGCCTCAATCTCCTTGACGACCTGATCGCGATAGGCCGCTTTGACATGCACGGCGTAAATCGGCGTGTCCGGCCTCATCTTCGACATCTCTTCGAGCAGCGTCGTGGGTGAATGGTGTTGCGAGACGCGCGCCAACTCCGTCAGGCGGTTGGGGAATGAAAGGTCGATGAAGATGGCGCGCAGTTTGTCGCGCCCGATCGGCGTCCGCCAGATGTCTTCGGTCGCGCCCGTGTCGGAGGTGAAGAGCAGCGCGCTCCTGTCGTCCTCCACGACGAGTCCGTGGGTCGGAATCGTGTGCGTGACCTCGACGGGGGTCACCTTCAGCCCCTCCGCGAAAAAACTATCGCCCGACCTGATCGGTTGAAAAGAGATCAAGTCGCCTTCGGCGTTCTTCATCAGGTCCATTGGTATCCACACCCGATGGTTGAATATGTATTGCCGCAGCGCGTCGAAATCCGACTGCGTCGCGTAAAGCCTGACCGGCTCGCGGATCTCCTCGAACAGGTCGGTCAGGTAAAGGGGGAGCGAGAGTATGTGGTCCAGATGCGTATGCGTGATGATGATCGAACGAACCTGAAGCTGCTCCTCACGACTCAGGCCGATCGCGAGCGCGCCGGCGTCAATCGCCAGCGTGTCGTTGATCAGATAGGTCGTCAGCAACTGAACCCGCCCATCCGCCGTGCTTGGGATAATCCGGAATTTCATTATTGCACTTGGGAGCGCAACGGGGCGATCGCCTGATTATCGGGGTTGACCTCTTCAAGACGCTTGAGGGGCGCGCCGGCCGCCGCCCTGGCTCCTTTGTCGATCAAAGCCTGAGTGTGATTCCGAAGCGACTTTTCGTGTCGCGGATCGATTTTCAACGCGTCGCGGTAAGCGACGATGACCCTATCCATATCGCGCGGGGATCGCTGGTAGAAACTCAACCCAAGATCATTACGCGCCGTTGCGTCATTCAGATTTTGTTTCAACGCCGACTGAACCAACGTTCGATCTCCTCGTAAGGTTTCAACTCCGAGTTGGCGCCACCCGGGCCGACGCCTGGGAGCGCAGGCATCCTTGCCTGCGGGTTCTCAAAGCAAGCAGGCAAGGATGCCTGCGCTCCCAGGCGCCGCGCGGGCCGACGAGCAGTTTGAAACCTTTCGGGCGCGTTTTGGCGGCGCGTTCGCATATCGCCTCCATTCTACTTCTTAAGCGATTTTAGCATCGCCTGGAACTCGTTCTGCGCCGCCGCGACGGTCTTCGCAGGCCCGGTCAATTTGAAAAAGACCTCGCCTTCCGGCGCCTCGGCGATTGCGCCGAGTAGCCGATAGCTGGCCTTCGGCCCGCTCGATTGTCCCATCATCGCTCCGCCTCCTTTGAACGTCCCGCTCACGTCAACCGTCGTCACGAGCAGTCCGTTGATCGTCCCTTGCTTCTGGATCGGGGGACTGTCGGTCTTCTCGAACTGCCCGGCCCAACGGTCGATATTGGCTTGAACTCCGCCGCCGATATTCATGAACACTGCGCATTCAGCATCTTCGCTGTCACCTGCGGCGGCTGGGATCAGGTACGTGGCCGCACGCATCTGTTTAGGCGGACCCGCTTTCCATCGCGCAGGCATGGTCCATTTGACAGCGCCTGAACCGCCGCTCTGACCGCCCGAACTGCTTGACGTCATCTCCGACGGAGCTGACACGGCGGCGCCGGACGAATCGCCGTTCGCCCCGGTTGCCCCGGTTTGAGGATGGTCGGGGGGCAGCGCGTTTGAGTCCGCCGCCGGGCCGCCGGCCGTGGCGGCGGGGCGGTAGGTCTGATTGATATAGTTGGTTCCGATGTAGCCGATGATCAACCCTGCAAGCAGACCGATGATTCCGTAAAGATAACTTGGTTTGTTCATTGTGATCGAATATTTTAGTCTGTCCAATTTCCGCGTCAATCTTAAGAGCGGCGCCTTGCTTTCGCAAAGATGGCGTAATATTATCCAAGCGTTATGATCATGATGCAAACGCGCGCTACAGGCGCGACGAAAAAGCACGGCAAGCGATGTAAATAATCACGCCGTCTCCCCGGATTGGTCGCTTGTCTGTATAAGGAGGCGATTATGAGCAAGCGACTAACCAACCGCGAAAAACTTCTCTCCAAGCTGAACAGTTTATCTGAAAATGAGATAGGGGAAATCCTCAAATACGCCATGGCCCTGGAAAGATCCACAGAACGAGCCATAGAAAGAGTTGGATACGGCGACGGCGTCACGGAAGCGATCCCTCAAACATCCGAAGACGAATTATTGATAATGTTGAGCGCGGCCCGCGAAAACCGCCGCGCGCGGCAGGTGTTCGAGTGGGAGTCTGTTCGCAGAAGGGTAGAGGGCAAAGGCTCGGTCCATTGGCGCCGTTAGTGTTTGGGTACAGACGCGACATCTTGCGTCTCTTCCGGCGCCGTAAGCGCGGATGATGAACGAAAACAGATTGCAAGCGCCGATGTTGTTGATCGCGCCCCTACTGTTTCTATGTATGCTGTTTGCCGGAGGGCCCCGACAAACAAGAGGACAGGAAGCGGATCGGCGAACGGATCGATCACGGCGGGAGATGCTCGAGCGACTGGCCTCAGGCGGCGAGGAGCAGCGCATCGATTCCTTAGTCCGAATCTGCGCGCTCTTGCGTGACGAGCCTGATGCGATTGAAACGCCAGTCATCACATCTATAGGCGACGCTCTTCAACGGGATTCGTCGCCGGTCGTTCGCGCTCTTGCGGCCAGGGCGCTGGAAACCTGCGCCGGAAATCTGGGCGCCGGCCAGGGCGATGTGGCGAGATCGACGCTGCTCGCCTCGCTCGGAAAAGAGCGAGAGGTGGCCGTGCTCAAGGCGATCATCTATGCGCTGGCGCGTTACCCTCAACCCCAGGTCACCTCGGCGCTGATCCCATTTCTCAAAAAAAAGCGCTCTGAATTGCGTGCCGCGGCGGCTTACGCCCTGGCCGAGATCGGGGACCCCGACACGGCGCAGGCGTTGGCCGAACTTTTGCGGCGGGGTTCCAAAGACGAGGACGCGTTCGCGCGCGGCCAGGCGGCGCGCGGTCTCGGCCGGGTCGGCGGTCATGATTCGATTGACCTCCTGACCAACGCCTTGTCTAATGACAGATCACAGGAGGTCCGGCGCGAAGCCGCGCTTGCGCTGGGCCGGATAGCGACTTCGCAGGACGCGAAGGCGATCGAGGCTTTGCGAAACGCGACACTGTCGAATGACCCTTACCTGGTCAGCGCGGCCGAAAACGCCATCGCCAACATCAACTCGCGTAATCCTTAATGCGGCGGTACAGTGCGGGGAGGGGTAGCGACCAGTTCGATGGCGACCCTATCGCTACCCCTCCCCCTAACGTTAGAATTTTGCTGGACAACCTGCCGCATACCACGTATCATCCATAGCGTAGCCCTTAGATTAGAAACGGTCGCGTTCCGCGATCAAGCGATAACGAGCTGAAGAAAGTAAAGAATACTCAACGCCATCATCGCAAGCCTCGCTTGCGCGACGATAGGCATTCTCAACGGGACTAAGAAGATGAGTAGAAATGGTAAGCTCGGTATTCGCCGCATGGTTTCTTCGCCAGCGGCAAAGACCTCTTCCGCAAAAACTTCCGCATTGCTCCTCTTCATTTCGGTGGCGCTCGCTCTGGGCGTAATCTCTTACGCGCGACCGAAAGACAAGGCGAATTCCAAAGCGAGCGGCTCCGCAGTCGATGTTGATAACTTCGGCCAGGTGACGGACTTCTACTATCGGGGCGGGCAGCCGAGGGGCGACGAGTACAATCAACTTGCCGCCATCGGAGTCAAAACGGTCATCGACCTGCGCGACGATCCGAAAGATTACGCAAAGGCATTGACCGAGCATGCCGGAATGAAATACGTCAATCTGCCGTTGAGCGATAAGGATTATCCGCCGCCTGACGCCGCGTCGAAGTTCCTGTCATTGGTGAATGACAGAGAGAATTGGCCGGTTTACGTGCACTGCGCCGGCGGGCGCCACCGGACCGGCGCAATGACCGCCGTCTTTCGTATGACGGTTCAGGGCTGGGACGCCGGCCGCGCCTATGATGAGATGAAGGATTATGACTTCTACACGCGGTTTGGGCATAAGGCCATGAAGCGGTTTGTCTTCGATTACTACCGCGGTCTGAAACATGCCGAGAATATCACCGAGATGTTAAACCCGTCGTCGAAGGCGAAAGAGGCGACCGGAGATGAACAAAGTAACTAAAACAGTTCCGATAGAGAGATCGAAGAAAGGCGAGCCGCGCGCGGCTCGCCTTTTTTACGCCGCGGCCGAGGATCTCGCGAACAAACAGCCCCAATCTTGACGCCCTCTCGCCCCACGTGATACTTGCGGCGCCTCGCGTTCGCTTCGCCTGGTAACACTAATGAAAACTCTTATCCGTGAATCCCTCTTTCCGCTCATTGCAGTCGCGGCGGCGTTCCTCATCGGGGGCCTGATCGTACTCGCCGTGGGAGACAGCCCGAAGAAGGTCTATTTCCTGTTGGTTTCGGGCGCGTTCGGACTGTACGACGCGATGGGTAATTTCACGTTCGACCCCTGGGGCTACACGCTCTTTCAGACTACGCCGCTGATCTTCACGGGCCTGGCCGTGGCGCTGGCGTTCAAATGCGGATTGTTGAACATCGGGGCGGAAGGGCAGTTGTATGTGGGCGCGTTCGCCGCCGCCTGGGTCGGGATCACCTTCACAAAATTTCCCGGATTCGTTCTGATCCCGATGGCGATGATCGCCGCGATGGGGGCCGGCGCCTTGTGGGGCGCGATTCCTGGGGCGCTTAAGGCGCGGTTCGGTTCACACGAAGTGATCAACACTATCATGATGAACTTCATCGCGGTCGGACTGGTCAGTTATCTGACGCAGCGGTTTTACAAGGAACAAGGCGATCCGATAATGCAGACCGCGCCCATCGCGGATCAGGCCCACGTCGCTCGCTTCTCGACCATACTCGCCCCGTTCGGCGTCGACTTCCCGCAGCGCATTCCTCTGAACGTCTCGTTCCTGCTCGCCCTTCTCGCGGCGTTTTTGGTCTGGGTATTTTTATGGCGGACGAAATGGGGGTATGAGGTTCGCGCCGTCGGCTCAAACCCTGCGGCGGCGGAATACGGCGGCGTCAGCGTGCGGAAACAGATCGTGCTGACAATGGCCTTGTCGGGCGCGTTGGCCGGGATGGTCGGCGTCAACGACGTGCTCGGCTATCACTACCGATATTATCACGATTTTTCGCCGCTCTACGGTTTCTCCGGCATTACGGTGGCGTTGCTCGGACGCAATCATCCTCTGGGCGTGGCGCTTGCGGCATTATTGATTGGCGCGCTCAATCGTGGCGGATTGTTCGTTGACATCTTCACGGACAAAGTGTCGAAGGATTTAGTCCAGGTATTGCAGGCGATCATCATTCTCCTCGTGGCCATTGAAGCTCTGTTTCGCGGTCGACTGGCGCGATTCATTAAATAGTGGCGCGGACTTTAGTCCGCGCGGCGCAGTGGTATGACGCAGGCGCGGACTAAAGTCCGCGCCACAGCCCGATTCTTCGATGTTCAGAAACATTTTCAATTACACGCTGATCGCTTCGACGATCAGATTATCGACCCCGCTGATTCTGGCCGCGCTCGGCGGGCTGTATTCAGAGCGCGGCGGCGTGATCAACATCGCGCTGGAAGGCATGATGCTGGCGGGGGCCTTCACCGCCGCAGTCGCCACGGTCTACACCCACAACCCTTGGATTGGGCTTTTGGCGGCGGTAATCGCGGGATTGCTGGTCGCCGCGTTGCATGCCGTGGTGACGATCAATTATCGCGCCGATCAGGTCGTCAGCGGCGCCGCGATAAACATTCTGTTTCTTGGCGTCCCGGCGTTGTTGTCAGGCGCGTTGTTCGAGTCAACGGGGGCGACGCCGCAACTGCCGCGTGATCAGACGCTGCCCGACACGCCGGTCTTCAACCCGCAGACGGCGCCGCGGCTGGCTTCGATCTTCAATCAGAAGCCGCTGGTCTATCTAGCTTTCGTTCTCGTCGCGGTGACGGCATACGTTATCTACCGGACGCGGTTCGGATTGCGGCTGCGCGCCGTCGGCGAAAATCCCGAGGCGGCGCTCGCCGCCGGGGTGAGCGTCACCAGAATGCGTTATGCGGGAGTGTTGGTTTCGGGCGCGCTGGCGGCGCTCGGCGGCGCCTATCTGTCCATCGGCCAGAATTCGCTCTTCACCCGCAACATGACCGCCGGGCGCGGATTCATCGCGCTGGCCGCGTTGATCTTCGGCAAATGGGATCCGGTCGGCGCTCTCGTCGCCTGCCTCTTCTTCGGCTTCGCCGAGGCGGTCGCGATTCGTATGCAGGGCACTGTAAACATCCCCAACCAGTTCATTCAAATGATCCCGTACGTTTTGACGATGGTCGTGCTGGCGGGGTGGATCGGCCGCGCGACGCCGCCGAAGGCCTTGGGAATACCGTATGTGAAGGAGTAAACGGAAAGCGCGGTTCGTAGTCCCGCCTTCAGGCGGAAGCGTCAACTACAGATCCATTCCGCGGCGCCAAACGCTTGCGGCCTGAAGGCGGGGCTACGAACTGATTTTCGGAGGGTAGCGAAATGACCGGTTCTATTTTCGACCGCGCGCAAACTTCCGCGCGGCACATTCGTGAACGAATCGCGCGAGACATTGATGTGGCCGTCGTGCTCGGATCGGGCCTCGGGGCTTTCGCCGAAACGCTGGAAGACAAGGTCGTCATTCCTTACGAAGATATTCCCGATTTCGAGCGTTCGACTGTCGAGGGACATTCGGGGCGGCTGGTTGTGGGCAAACTCCCCTCGACGGCGGTCAACGTCGCGGTGATGCAGGGAAGGTTTCATTACTACGAAGGTTACTCGATGGAAGAGGTCACGCTGCCGATTCGCGCGTTCGGGGCGATGGGATTGAAGAAACTCGCGCTGACCAACGCCGCCGGCGCCGTCAACCCGGAGTTCAAGCAGGGCGACTTCATGCTCATCAGCGATCACATCAACCTGATGATGATCAGCCCGCTGCGCGGCAAACATGACAAGCGGCTCGGCGAACGTTTCCCGGATATGACGGAAGTCTATTCGCGCGAGTACCGTCAGATAGCCAAAGAGGCCGCGGCCGAAATCGGCCTCGACCTGCGCGAAGGGGTCTACCTGGCCTTGCAGGGGCCGAATTACGAAACTCCCGCCGAGATACGAATGATGCGCGCCCTCGGAGCGGACGCGGTCGGCATGTCCACAGTGCCCGAAGCGATCGTCGCAAAGCAGATGGGGATGATGACGCTCGGCGTTTCGCTCATCACCAACGCCGCCGCCGGCATAGAGACCGGCCCCATCAATCACGCGGAGGTGATGGAGATGGGACAACGCGTGAGCAAAGAGTTCAGCGAATTGTTGACGCGGGTCATCGCGAGAATCTCCTGATTGCGGATTGCGGATTGCGGATTGCGGATTGCGGATTGCGGATTGCGGATTGCGGATTGCGGATTGCGGATTGATAGCCGGCAACTATTTCTTGCAAGAAGCGCCGCAATAAAAGCCGGATTCTCGGAATCGATAAATCCGCAATCCGCAATCCGCAATCTGAACTTTGTTCAGATAGGGGTTGGCATTAGACCGATCTCTGGTACAATCAGCGCACACGCTAGGCGGGAGTTGGAAAAAGTGAGATCATAAGTTTCATTCCGCCCTATTCTGATTTTGCGAGCAATACCGATAAACGAACTGATCGACATGGCCCGGATGGCGCGAGAGTACGCTCGCGCGCCTTACTCCAACTTCAAAGTCGGCGCGGCGGTCGAGTGCGCCGACGGACGGACGTTCACGGGCTGCAACATCGAAAACTCTAGCTACGGCGCGACGCTCTGCGCTGAGCAGGTGGCGTTGGCCAAGGCTGTCTCTGAAGGCGCGCTGGATTTCGTTCGCATCGCAGTGATCGCCGATGCGGACCGCCCTATTCCGCCGTGTGGCGCGTGCCGTCAGGTGATTTTCGAGTTGTGCGGCAGAGAGATGGAGGTCGTAATGGCTAAACTGGATGGCCAGTTTGAAATTAGAAAGGCAAGAGAACTGTTACCTGCTCCTTTTGACCAAACATTCCTTTGAATCCATATGAACGAATTTTCAACAGTGATTCTATTGTTGGCGCTCCTCGGCGCCCCCGCGCAAGATTCGACATTGGAAGAGAAGGCCGTGAGTCGCGTTCAACAGACCCCAGCGTCTCGGTATGACCCCACACTGCCCAGCCGTCCTTTCGGGGATTGGCTTACTAAGGTTATAGGCCCGCAGTCCGGCGTGAGCTGGCGTTTGGGTGAATGTGTCGAGCAGAACGGAGCGGCTTCCGAGTGGGAGCAGGGCGTTCCGGCCTGCGTCGAGGCCACGGCCATTCTGCCTGACGACCGTAAGGTCGTGGCGCAGATCCATGTCGGCTCCTTCAAGCAAGGGTTGTCGTCGATGACCAGATTCCATTTCGCCGTCATCGAGAATGAGACTGAGTTTCAGAGCGTGAAGAGGCTGAGCGATCTGCCGCAACTTTTGCGGGACCCGTCCTTCGTAAAAGGCCCGGACGATGGAAAAAAGCTGAACGTCGTCACACTGCCGCAGATAAAGTTGAACGGCGCGCCGCAGTTTTACTACGCCAAGTCGCCCGCGCTTTTGCCCCCGCCGCAGATAGCGCCGGTTGAGACAGCGTATGACACTCCGCCCCCTCCGACGCCCGCGGTCGCTCCCAGAGTGTCGAAGGGCGTCACCACCGGTGAGGCTCTGATAAAACCGCAGCCGATTTATCCGTCAATCGCAAAGCAGATAAACGCTTCGGGCGAGGTTCAGGTGTCGATAATGATCGGCGAGAACGGACGGGTGATTGAGGCGAAGGCCGTCAAAGGGCATCCGGTGCTCCGCGCGGCGGCGGAAGACGCGGCGCGGAAATGGGTCTTCAGACCGACGCTCCTTGACGGGAAGCCGGTGAAGCAGCCGGGCACTCTGACTTTTGTTTTCACCCCTCCGCGATGAGACTCGCTAATATCGTGGCCGCCAGAAAAGCCTCGTCGCTATTTTTGGCCTTTTTAGCCATGTCCGCATCGGCTTTGGCGATTGTAGGCGCGGCCACGGCGCAGCGCCGCGGCGCCCGCAAGGTCAATGCGGGCGCGAACGCGGTTGACCTGTTGATCGTCGGCGGCGCGGTCGTCACGATGAATTCCGACCGGCGGGTCTTTGAAAACGGCTACGTCGCGATCAGGGGCGAACGCGTCTTCGACGTCGGCGACGCCGCCGATTTGAAAGCGAGGGGCTATAAAGCCGGCCTTCGCGTAGACGCGCGGGGTAAAGTGGTCCTGCCGGGGCTGATCAACGCGCACACTCACATCCCGATGACGCTCTTTCGCGGCGTCGCCGACGACCTGAACCTGCAAGACTGGCTCACCAAGTACATCTTTCCGGCCGAGGCGAAGAACGTCACGCGCGATTTCGTCGTCGCGGGCGCGCGCCTCGGACTCGCCGAAATGATTCGCGGCGGGACCACGAATTACGCCGACATGTATTATTTCGAGGACGCCATCGCCGAGGAGACCAGGAAGGCGGGGCTTCGCGGGACGCTCGGCGAGACGGTCATCGATTTTCCGGCGCCTGACAACAAGACTTGGGAGTCCGCGCTCAGTTACACCGACAGCTTCGTCAAACGTTGGAAAGGCGACGCTCTGATCACGCCCGCCATTGCGCCGCACGCGCCCTATACCGTCAGCCCGGAACATCTCAAAGAGGTCAAAGCCTTCGCCGAGAGGCGCGACGTCCCAATCCTCACTCACCTCGCAGAGGCCCCAACCGAGACAAAGGCCATAGCCGAAAAATACAACACGCGCCCGGCGCTCTACCTCGAAGATCTGGGGTTACTCTCACGGCGGTTGCTGGCCGCGCACGTCGTGCATGTCAACGACCGCGAGATAGAGATTCTCAAAGAGCGCGAAGTCGGCGTGGCGCACTGCCCGCAGTCGAATATGAAGCTCAGTTCCGGCGCGGCCCCGATCCCGCAGATGCTCAAGTCGTCGCTGCGCGTGGGCCTGGGGACTGATGGCGCGGCGTCCAACCATGACCTGAGTATGTGGGAGGAAATGGACACGGCGGCGAAACTTCACAAGCTGGTGACGATGTCCCCGACCGTCGTGACGGCCCAGCAGGCGCTCGAGATGGCGACCATCGGCGGCGCCCGCGCGTTGCACATGGAGCGCGAGATCGGCTCGATCGAGGCGGGGAAACGGGCCGACCTGGTCGTTGTCGATCTGAGCGCCCTTCACTTGACGCCGATGTATAATGTCATTTCTCATCTGGTATACGCCGCGAAGGCATCCGACGTCACCGACACCATAGTTAACGGCCGCCTGCTGATGCGCGACCGGAGGTTGCTGACGCTCGACGAAGAGGCTGTAAAAGCGGCCGCGCGGCGGTATCAAAAACAGGTGAGCGCGAGTTTGAGAGCCGGCGCGCGATGATTCAAGAGTTGTTTTATGGAGTCCAATCGAGCATTTTCATTCCCTGAGATGGGACTTATAGGGCTGATAGGACTGATGAGACGCATCGTAACTTTGTTTCCTTGTCTCCTTGTCTCCTTGTCTCCTTGTCTCCTTGTCTCCTTGTCTCCCCATCTCTCCGTCATGGCCCAAAACCCGGCTGCCGGCGCAAAGTCAGACTTCTCGGCCGCCCAATTGATTGAACAGGGAAAGGCGCTATATCGCGCTCAACGTCTCAAGCCCGCTCTGGCGAAGTTCGAGGCCGCGCTGAAGCTGGAGCCGAAGAATGATGAGGCGCTGAGCCTCGCCGCCGTGACCGCGTTCAGACTCGACCTTCAGCCGCAATCGCGCGATTACTTCATACGGCGCGCCAACCTGACGGGGCAGAGAGATTCGGTCAAGGCGTTCAGCTATTACCGTGTGGCTTTGACTTACTGGCGCGAGGTTCACGACCTGGTGGCGAAATTCGTCGCGATCAAAGGGAACAAGGTCGTAGTGACGACCCCCGAACAGAATCGGGCGGACATTCGGTCCGGGATCAAGAACGGCCTGGAATACGCCGAGAAGGCTCTCGCCATCTTAGACAATTTCGCCGAGGCCCAGAACGTCAAGAATCTACTGCACGCCGAAGCCGCGCTGTCGGCCGACTCTGAGGAGATGGCGGATGAGCATCGTAGACAATCCGTCGAATGTCTGCGCCGGGCGATAGAACTCACCAAGTCTCCGGCCGGGGCGAAGGGGGGCGACGTGGCGGATTTCAGCCTACCGACCATCCGCGTCTCTGAATTCGCGCACACGGATGAGGAAGAAGGCAAGATCGAAGACCCGATGAAGACGCTGATCACCGGCGGCCGACCAGTCAAGAGAACGCAGGCGATCTTTCCGGGCGCCAGGCCGGCCAAGGCCGGCAATCAAGATGATCCTTCGGCAAAAGGCGTAACCAAGGACGGGGGCGCTTATTCGCTGGGCGCCGGCCGTGGCGCCCTGACCGCCGCTTACGCGCCAGGGATAGTCAAGGTAGAAGTTCTGGTTTCGAGCGCCGGCGACGTGGTCTTTGCGCACGTCGTTGACGGACGCTCCGACCTGAACGGCGAAGCCATCCTGGCGGCCCGCGCCTGGAAATTCGAACCCGCGAAGTTCGAGGGAAAACCGGTTCAGGTCAGCGCCGTGATCACTTTTGACATGAAACCGACGGAGGGAAGACAAGGGGACAAGGAGACAAGGGGACAGGGGGACAAGGAGACAAAGAGGTGAGAATCCTTTTTTTTCTTGTCTCCTTGTCCCCTTGTCTCCTTGTCTCCCTTCCTTCTCCTCACTCTTTCACCACCCCGATGTACGGCAGGTTGCGGTAGCGTTCGGCGTAATCGAGGCCGTAGCCGACCACGAATTTGTCGGGGATGGTGAAGCCGCAGTAATCAGGCGTGACGATGACGCGACGGCGGTCGGGCTTGTTCAATAAGGTCGCGATGCGGATCGAAGTCGCGCCGCGCGAACGGAAGTTGTTGGCCAGGTAGTTGAGAGTGAGTCCCGTGTCGAGAATGTCTTCAACCAGAATGATGTCGCGCCCCTCCATTGGCTCGTCCAGGTCTTTGACGATCTTGACCTCGCCGGTCGAACTTTTCCCTTTGTCGTAGCTCGAGACGGCGATGAAATCAATGCTCAGGTTCAGGTCGATTGCCCGCATCAGGTCGCTCATGAAAAGCATCGCGCCTTTGAGCACGCAGATCAGCTCGGGCCGGCGGCCGGCGTAATCGCTGGTGATCTCCGCTCCCATTTCGCGGATGCGGCTCTGCAGTTGATCGGCGGTGATTAGTATTTCCAGGTTCGGATTGTTAAACTCCGACCCGGAGTCGTGGCTTGAAGACATCGCGGCGCTTCTCCTTCGGAAAGTCCCTGGGTACGCATCGCTTCCAGCGTGCAGTCGCGGGCGGAAGACCTAATTGGAGGCCAACAGCGCGCTCGGGGCCGTATGCGCAGGATTGCAAGCGATAATCACACGACGCAAGCGAGGCGACTTCGGGGGTGTCTGATTCCAATCAATACGTCTATCCCCGCGACTGCACGCTGGAAGCGATGCGTACCCAGGTGGTTATCGCAGGAAGTGGCAATATAATCGAATCTCAATTCATTTTCTATGAACTACAGATTTCCACTCGTCGAAAAACTTCCGCCCTATGTTTTCGCCGTCATCAACCAATTGAAAATGGATGCGCGCCATCGCGGCGAGGACATCATCGATCTGGGCATGGGCAACCCTGACCTTGCCACGCCCGATCCGATCGTCGATAAACTGGTCGAGGCGTCGCGCAACCCGCGAAATCACCGCTACTCCGCCTCGCGAGGCATTCCCAATCTGCGCGTCGAAATCTCGCGCTGGTACGCTCGCCGCTACGGCGTTGAGATCGATCCCGAAACCGAGGCGATTGCGACCATCGGCGCGAAAGAGGGCTTCTCGCACCTGGTATTGGCGCTGGTCGAGCCCGGCGACAAGGTGATCGTTCCCGACCCGAGCTACCCGATCCATTCTTTCGCCGCGACCATCGCGAGCTGCGAACTGATCAAACTGCCGATCATTGAAGGGCCGGAGGCCACGATGGACGCGCTGCGCCGGCTCGATTACCCGCGCTCGCAGCAGCCCAAGCTCCTGGTGCTTTCGTTCCCGCACAACCCGACGACGGTTTGCGTCGAGAAGGAGTTTTTCGAGGAGGCCGTCGCGATCGCGCGCGAGCGCGGCTATTTGATCATCCACGATCTGGCTTACGCCGACCTGACTTTCGACGGCTACAAGGCGCCGAGCATTCTGCAAGTGAAAGGGGCGAAGGACGTGGCGGTCGAGATGTTCTCGATGTCGAAGAGCTATTCGATGCCCGGGTGGCGAGTGGGCTTCTGCGTCGGCAATCGCCAGGCGGTCGCGGCCCTGACCCGGATCAAAAGTTATCTCGATTATGGAATGTTCCAGCCGATCCAGATCGCGGCCATCATCGCCCTGCGCGATTGCGATTACGTAGTGCCCGAGATCGTCGAAGTCTATCGCAAACGGCGCGACGCTCTGATCAAGGGGTTGAACTCGGCCGGGTGGAACATCCCGGCCCCTAAGGGCACGATGTTCGTGTGGGCCAAAATTCCCGATCATTTCGCCAAGCACGGCTCGCTGGAATTCGCCAAACTGCTGATCGGGAAGGCGGGCGTGGCCGTCTCGCCAGGCGTGGGCTTCGGCGAGCGGGGCGATCATTACGTGCGATTCGCCCTGGTCGAAAACGAACAGAGAATCGCGCAGGCCGTCCGCGGGATCAGATCATTTCTTCACGACGAGCCTGATTGGATGGAAGCCGCGGGAGGCGGCAAGGCATGAACCGTTCGCCAGTGGACTCTTCGGATCGGCCTTTGGATCGAGAGGAGATCAGCGCGATGGTTCGCGACGCCTTGCGACAGCGGATCGGCGGCGGATCGCCGGATGAAGATGCGGGGCCACCTGTAGTAGACGAGTCGGCGAAAGACGTGATCACCGAGGCCGATTTGCGCGACGTCAAGGCCGGCGCCCGGTTCCTCATTCGTGAAGACGCGATCATCACCCCCGCGGCGCGGGATTTGATACGGGAGCGGGGCGTCGAAATCCGCTATCGCGCGCGCCGCTCCGTCGCCGGCAAGCGTCGCCTCATCGCAGTCGGCGCCGATCACGGCGGGTATGAAATGAAAGAGCGCCTCAAGGAATTTCTCGACGAACTCGGCTACCGCCATCGCGACTTCGGAACTTTCTCCGAAGAGGCCGTAGATTACCCCGATTTCGCCCACGCCGTCGCGCGGGCGGTGGCCGATGGCGCATGCGACCTCGGCATCGTGGTCGACGGCGCCGGAATCGGGTCGTGCATGACCGCGAACAAAGTGCCCGGGGTCCGCGCCGCCATGTGTTACGACGCGGCGACGGCCGGCAACAGCCGGGAGCACAACTACGCCAATGTCCTGACGCTCGGCGCGCGCATGATCTCGACGGAAAAGATGCGCGAAATCGTCGGCGTCTGGCTTTCGACTCCCGAAGGCGCCGCGCGTCACGGCAAACGCGTCGCCAAATTGATCGCCGTCGAAAAACAATATATGCGATAAATCAAGCCACAAAACTTTGGGACATAGGCTTAGCCACAGAGGTCACAGAGAGCACAGAGATTGATTCGGTTTTTACCTCTGTGCTCTCTGTGACCTCTGTGGCAATTCATATGCAAATCTGGTTATCAAAAGGGAGCGACGTGCCGTTGCGCGAGCAACTGATTGCTCAGATCAAGCTGGCTATCCTCAGCCAGGATTTGAAGCCGGGGCAGAAACTTCCGAGCACGCGCGAAATCGCTCGGCGATTCAAGATTCATTCAAACACGGTCAGCGCCGCTTACCGCGAGCTTTCGGAATCCGGATGGGTGGACATGCGCGCGGGAAGCGGAATATACGTCCGAAGGTTCAAGCCCGAAAACACGATTGAAGCCCAACTCGGTCTCGACAACCTGATCGTGGAGTTCCTACAGGTCGCGCGGCGCAAGGGGTTCTCGCTGGCCGACATTCAATCGCGCATCAGGCATTGGATGAGGTTACAGCCGCCAGATCATTTTCTGGTGATCGACCCTGATCCCGATCTCCGGGCAGTTCTGATGGCCGAGATAAGGGCGGCCACTGACTTTCGCGTCGAGGGCGCGGGCGTGGACGAGTGCGCCAATCGCGGCGTCCTGGTCGGCGCGATTCCGGTCGCGCTTCACGTGCTGGCGGAGGTCGTCGCGGCTGCGCTGCCTCCGAAGGTGGCTTGCCTATTGATTCACGCGCGCTCGGCGCCTGAGACGCTGAAGGACGAGATGCGTCCGTCCAAAGACGACCTGATCACGGTCGTCTCTCACTCGCCCAATTTCCTGCATTTCGCCCATTCCGTTCTGGCGGCGGTCAACGTCGACTCGGATTCGCTGAACTTCCGCAACACCGCCGAAAAAGGATGGGAGAGGGGATTGCGCGCAAGCTCGTTCGTCATCACCGACGCGGCCACTGCGGCGCGAATGCCATCCGGGGTCCGCGTCCGCGTCTTCCGCGTCATCGCCGATTCCTCTCTCTCGGAACTGCGCCACTACGTCGACAGGTTCCTCACCAGGCCAGTCCATTAGGTTTGTGACGGATGACGAACTGCCACAAGAACTCCGCCTTTGAAAGTTCGCCAGCCGTATAGTTCCGCAGGTTCAATGATCCCTCTTTTCGACGGGCGCCGGAGCGAGTGGCTTGGCGCTTGCTAGATGCCCCTTCGTGGATTGAAAAGCGGTTGTATCGGGAGTTGAACCTCATTGAAAGTTGACGACTGGCGGAATTTGATTGCAGGCAGTATAGAGAAAGTGGGCAGTGGGTAGTGGGCAGTGGGCAGTTTTAATCTCTCCACTGCCCACTGCCCACCACCCACTGCCCACTGCCCACTATTTTCCGGAGAGAGACCAATGTACTTGATCCCCTTATTATTCGCGCTTGCCTTGATCACAATCATCGGCCACGGAATCTGGGTTCTGCTGGCAAAGATCTTTCGCGCAATCTTCAGCGAACCGGAGGCGGATCGCGCCGCCGTAGACGATAGAAGCGACGCGGGAACGAGGCTGAGGACGCGTTGCGCGGAATGCGGCTCGGCTTTGCACTACGGCGACAGCTTTTGCCCCCTCTGCGGGCTGGCGCGATCGGGCGCAGGGCGGATGGCCGAACTGGCGAAGATCGCGCGCCAGCTCGATAGATTTTTGAATCAAGGCAAGCTCGACGCCGAGACGCACAAACTGGTAATGAGTCTTGTCGAGGAGGAACGAACGCGGTTGATCGCTCCCGTTCGCCGCGATGTGGTCGCGACGCGCCTCGAAGCCGAACCCCTAGCGCCACAGCCGGCCCCGGTTGAACCGGCCTCTCAGCAATCGCCGCCCGCTCTCATCGAGCATATCGTCTCTGTCGTTGAAGAGGACGTCGAGAAAGGCGTCCGCAATTTCGACGAAATCGCCGCCGCCTCGGCCGATGTTCCGATAACCGTCGCCGAAATCCAGCGTCAACCGCGTCGCTCGTTCACCGAAATGCTGGGGACGTTCATGGAAGAGAGCAGCGTCAGGTGGGGCGAGCTGGTCGGCGGGCTGTTGATCATCGGATGTTCGATCGCGCTTGTCGTCAGCCTGTGGTCGCAGATTGCGGCGAGGCCGTTGCTGAAGTTCTCCGTCTTCATCGGCGTAACCACGGCGCTCTTCGGGCTGGGCTTTTACAGCGCGCATCGCTGGAAACTGCCCACGACGAGCCGTGGCGTGCTGGTCATCTCGACGCTGCTCGCGCCGCTCAATTTCCTGGCGATGACGGCGTTGACGGCGTTCTCTCGCGAGGCGGTTCCGCCTTCTCCGTCGGTGGTCGGCGGAGAGTTGTTTTCTCTGGCCCTCTTCTTCTTCCTCGTCTATCAGGCCGCCAAAGTTTTCCTGCCCGAAGCGCCGTGGATGACGGCTCTGGCGACGATGGGGCCGTCATTCGCGATGTTATTGGCCAGGCATTCGAGCGTCGCCGAGAATGACTTGCCCAGGGCGGCCCTGCTCGGCGTCGCGCCGCTACTCTGTCACTGCGTGAGTTGCGGCGTAATATTGCGCGATCAGGCCGGACGGCTAAAGCAAGCTGAAAGCGACGAGAGCCGCGCCGACCAATTATTCACTCATCTCGGCATCGCTTCATTCTCGACTCTGCTGCCGCTGGGGCTGCTCTTCATCAACCCCGGTCACTTCTCGCAGACGCTGCGGCAATTTGCGCCGCTCGTCAGCGTCTTCGGAATCCCGGCTATTGCTACCGGGGTCGCGTTGCTGCAATGGCCCGCAGATAGCCAATCCGGCAAGACCCGGACCGCCGCTACTAGCGTCAGCCTCGTAGGCTCGCTGATCTTGCTGGCCGCGCTCATCTTCGCATGGCCGAACCCGGTCGCCGTAGTCATCACGGCCTTGATCAATTGCGCCGTCTCTCTGGCAATGGCGTTGGCAAGTTCCAGGCAGGCGCTGCGATATGATCTCAGGCTCGCTCACGCGAGCGCGATTGCACACCTCTCTCTAGCCGCTATGACCGCGGCGAATCTCTTAAGCGGGAATGTCCACCTGTGGAGCGAAGACGGCCGCCTACTGGCCGCGAGTCTCGTCTCGAAGGAGAGCGGGGACGCGCTCGCCTTGCTCTTCGCGTTCTTGCTGGCCGCGTCGGAGTGGTCGTTGAAGATAAAACGAAAGATCGAATCGCGCATCTACGGAGCCGGGGCCATAGTCGTCGGGGCGTTCGGCCTTGCGCTCATCACGGCGCATGGCTTCGGGCGCGCCGGAGACCCGCATCACGCCGCGCCGGTCTACGTTTTTTACGCCCTTGCGGCGTTCGTCATCGCCTGGCGGAGAGAAGTAGTCGACGCCGCTTGGATCGGGAGCGCTTTGTCATTGTTGGCCATCACGCAGACGCTGGCTTTCAAATTCGGGGACGCGCTCGCGCCATATCATCCGGTGAGATTGTCGGCGCTCATCTTCGCGAATGTCGCGACCGTCGCGGCGTTGATCGCGAGCCTAAAGAGCGAGCGAGCGCGAAGGCTCTTTGCCCGGCCATGCGCCTCATCGGCGTTGATCGCCTCGGTGGCCGTGGCGCCGTTCTTGATCTTCCATGGTTGGATGACCACGGGGCAGATTTCCACGCGGATGCTGTGGCTGGCGGCGATCTGGTTAGTGATCGCCTGGTTGAGGCGCTCGCCAGTATTGTTCGCCGCATTCCAACTGGCGTTGGCCTCGTCAGTTGTGTTCGGAATCGCCGCTCTGTTCCGCCATGAATCGCCGCATTCGTTCGTCGGCGACCTGAGGACGATACAGGCGCAGGCCGTCGCGCTGGCGATGTTGAACCTGGCCTGGATCGCCGCGCGGCTTGCGCTCAAGAGATTCGGCGTCGTTGCGAGCGTCGCCGAATCCAAGAAAGACGAGGGGGAAGAGCCTTCTCGCTTATTCGATCCCGCCGCCGCGGTGAAGTTGCTTTATCCAGGATGGCCCGGCGTCGACCGCATCGTCACGCTGCTGTTGTTGGGCTTCCTCGCGTCGCTCAGCCTGTACGGCGTTCACGTCGGAATGATCGAGGCGCTTAGCCCCGGATGGGCGCTATCGACCGAGAGCCGGGATTTCGCCGCGACGGCGCTCGGCGCGGGCTCGTGGTCGCTGCTGCTGTCGCTGTCGCTGGTCTTCATCGCCGGATTGTGGGAGCGATTTGAAAAGCGCGTGGCCCTGGCGATGCTGATTTTATTGGCCTGCGCATGTCTGCTGATCGCAGGAAGGTGGGGGGACGCCCGATTGACGCCGGCGGTCTACCGCTGGGCGTCAGCCGTCGCGTTCGCCGCCGTGTCGTCCTTGATCGTAGCCCGAAATCACTTAGCGCGGGGCTTTAAACGATTCGGCTGGCCGCAGATGGAAGAGAGGTCGAAAGGGTTGCCGGCGGCGTTGCGAGAGTCGTCATTCGTGTTGTTCGTCGCGCCTGTTCTGACCTTCTCATCGCTGGCTTTCTTCAAGGGGATTGCCTTAATCGACGCGTCGGAGTTTTGGCCTGGGCGATCGGGCATGATCGTCGGACTGGTCGCGCCTTTGTCGCTCGTCGGGCTTTCATTCGCCGCTCACGCCTTCCGTGAGCGCTCTGCTGTATACGCCTGCGCGGCGGGATTGATGGTAAACCTGTCGGCGACTTTCGGCTATTTGCTGTGGGCCTCTGCGCGGGTCTGGGGTATTGAACGCACAGACGCCTACACGGTCGCGCAATTGAACATCATCGCAACCTCGATCTGCTCGCTCGTCTGGATCTGGTTTCATCGCCGCCAGACCGCGTCAGGTTCGGCATGGCATCGGTCAGTGGCCTTTCTCAAAACTCAGACTGGCCTGGCGCTCTTCCTGTCGTTGTCTTTGCTGGCTGTGGCCGACACCCGCCTCTTTATTGATCCGCTGATAAAAAGCGCGCTGGCCAATTCTTTCGGCGGCCTGACAGGCCTTCTGGCTGTGGCGCTGCCTATGCTCGCTTACGCATGGCTTCACGAAATAAAGCCAGATCGTTTGCGCGCGGAGCATCTCGGCGTCGGCCTGATCGCTATCGGATCGCTGTTGAGCTGCCTGATGAGCCGGCTCTGGGCCGGCGGCTGGGCCGCGTCTCATACGCTTGGGCTGGCGCTCAACGCGTCGGCATGGCTGATGCTGGCCTTACGCCGGCCCGTCCGGATGATGACGCCGGTCGCGCAGATTGTCGATCAACGCTCCCTGGAAAAATGGGTCACGGCGTCGGCGTTGGCGATTGTTGCGATGATCTTGCGCGGAGTCTCTTCTTCCGGAGAGCCGTGGTGGACTGTCGGCTTTTCGATTTCGACCTGCCTCTTGTTGGCCGGACTGAGCCTGGCGAGCCGCAGGCGCGGTTACATCTACCTTGCCGCCCCGATCCTCAACTATGCCGCGACGAGAGTTTATTTACAGTTTGACCTCGAACTATCCCGTCTCTTCAGCTTGGACTACATCTACACGCCAGGTGTGGTGTCCTTGAACGCCATCGTTCTGGCCCTGCCCTCGATCGCCTGGCTGGCGATCGATTTGAAGCTGTTGCGACAGAACGGAGCGCAATCGATCACGCCGTTCCATCGAGTGGCTGCGCGAATTTCGCTCGGATTGGTGAGCCTCGCAATGCTTTTCCAATGGTCGACGCACGCCTTTGGGAGCAGTCAATTAATTGGCGAGGCTTTGTTCGATTGGTTCGCGCTGGCATCGGTCGTCACGCTCTTCGCGGCGTGCCTGTGGGACGAGCGCCCCGCGCACGCCTTGCGCGGATTGCACATCGCCGGATTGATCGTCGCCGCCATGGCCTTACGCTCTTTCAATCCCGGCTATGAGAGATTGCTGGTCAACCTGGTCGTCATACTCTCGCTCTACGCTTTAGCGACGAGCGCTTTGTTTCGCAGGCGCGAATCGTTGGCGCGCCTCGCCGCCCGACTGCGCATGCCGTTGAGCGTCGACGACCTCGCTCGCTTCTCCTCATGGCTTAACGCGATGAACCTGTTGCTCGGCGTCGCCGCCTACGCAATCACATTCGTCGTCATCCTGAGCTTCGGGTCATTGATGCAACGATTGGTCGCGGCCACCGCCTCGTTTGCCATTCCGATTTCGATGGCATTATTGGCAAGCGCCTCGCGTAACCAAAGTCTGATAACGGGGAAGAGCAATGAGGCGCAAAACCAGCATCTGATAACGGGAACTGCGGATCAGAATGCGAATGAGCAATACATCTCCATCTCCATCGGTCAATATGACTCCGTGGCGCAACAAGCGTCTGATAACGAAAGCCAACCGGATGTAGCGCCAATAAGTCCCATCAGTACCCTAAGTCCTAAAGGTCCTATAAGTCCTATAAGTCCCATCAGTCCCATCAATCCCAACAGTCCCATCGGTACCATCACCTGGATGTCACTTTTGAGCGCTATATTGTGGGGTTGGGCGTGGTTGGCGCCGCAACCCGGACCGGAATTGCAAGGGATCAATCGCCTGGCGGTGGTGATGGTCGTAGCCGGAACGATTCTGATCGGGTATAGATTTATCATCAGCCGCAATCTGGCCGATGAGAACGAATGGCGACGCGGGGTGAAGGCGCAACTGCCGATCATCGGCGCCATCGGGTTTCTTGCGTTGGTCGCCATACTCAGCGCCGAGGCGTCGAATTACGCTTCGGACAAAATGGCGGGCGCGCCGTGGTGGGTTGTGATCGCGGTTTTTGCTGCTTTGGTCTCGCTCTTCCTCGCCTGCATAGCGTTCGCCCTGTCGCCGGGGCGCGATCCTTTCAATCTCAGCGAGCGGGGGAGAATGAACTACGTGTATGGCGCCGAGGCTTTGACTGTGGTGACGATGCTGCACGCGCGGGTAACGATTCCGTGGTTCTTCGGCGGATTCTTTTTGACCTGGTGGCCTCTGGTCGTGATGCTGCTGGCCTTCACGGGCGTGGGGCTTAGCGAGCTTTTCCGCAGGCGGGGAAGACTGGTGCTGGCCGAGCCGCTGGAGCGCACTGGCATTCTGTTGCCGATCTTGCCGGTGTTCGGTTTCTGGTTGGAGCCTTCGCAGGTCTCTTACTCGGGCCTGTTGTTCCTGGTGGGGCTGTTTTACGGCGCGCTTTCGGTGATGCGGCGCTCGTTCGGGTTCGGAATTCTGGCGGTGTTCGCCGGCAACGGCGGGCTGTGGAAATTGCTCGACGGAGTCGAGGGCTACGGCTTTTATCAGCACCCGCAGTTATGGCTCATCCCGGTTTCGCTCTCCGTGCTGGCCGCCGGCCATATCAACCGCGACCAGTTGACGAAGGACCAGATGACGATGATTCGCTACGCGACGTTGATGATGATATACGTCTCTTCGACTTCGGACATCTTCATCAACGGAGTGAGCGAATCGCCCTGGCTGACGATGATATTGCTCGTTCTGTCTGTGATCGGCGTGCTCGCTGGGCTGGCGCTGCGAATTCGCGCATTCCTCTTTCTGGGCACATCGTTCCTGCTGCTGTCGTTGTTGGCGATAATCTGGACGGCGTCGGTTAACCTGAAATGGGGCGGGTTTTGGCCCGTGGTCGGAATCGCTTTCGGCGTGCTGATCATCATCTCCTTCGCCCTGTTCGAGAAGAAACGCCGCGAGATGCTGGAACTGGTCGAACGGTTGAAGCAATGGCAGGCTTAATAGCGCGGCTTTCATTATCGACTATAGTGTGCGTCAAATCGCAGTTTCTTTTGCAGATTGCAATCATATTCAATGGAGGAAAATTCCATGTTAAGCGCTTATTTCAGCCGCGAGGAAGGAGTCAGCAATATCGGGAATATTGTAGAGGCGGTGGCGGCATGAGGAAGGACTGGAAGGGTGTCGTGGGCAAGTACCGGGCTTGGGCGCCGTTCCGAAGGCGGTTGCTACGCCTCCTGCGACAGATCAAAGGAGTGAACCCGTTTGACGGGGATTGCCTGCCGACGCGGATCCGTCTGATCGGATTCGGACGACCGTCGCTCCCGTTTCCCCATTTGTGGAATTACCGTGAGCCGATAAGGATTCTCGATACTTTCTTCTGCGGCGCGGGGCAGGAGACTGGATCTGGGAAACATAACCGCTACCTCGATGTGCCCGGGATGTCGCACATACTGGTCACGCGCGAGCCCGCGTTCATCCGCGCCGTGCTGTCTGCCACCAGCGACAAGCCTGGTCATTTCGATCGCGATACGGCTCCGACGGCGGGAATCGCGCGGGCAACGGGCGAAGATTCGTTGCTGTATGCAAACGGCCCCTTGTGGCGGCGCCAGAAGAAACTCGCAGCGCCGCCGTTCAACCACTCGAGCCTTTTTCAGCCGGAGAAGTTTCATGAATTCGAGCGGACCTTCCGTAAGACTGTCGCAGAACGCCTTGAGGCGCTTCGGGCGCGGCAGGAGGCGATCGGTGAACGGGTTACGCGACTTGCGCTCGAGCCCGAGATCAGCGTCGTGATGCTCGAGATGCTGGTGAACAACTTCTTCGGCGGATCGGTGTCATACGAGAGACTTCGTGATCGGTTCGTTCCGGCGCTCTCAGGCCTCATCGATTACATGGTTCGGGACACGATAGGGCGCGCGCTTCGAGCGCCTTTCCGGCTCCTGTCCGGCGCCAACGCCTGGCTGACGGCGGCGCGGGCAGATTTCGAAACACTGACCGATATAGCGCTTGCCGGGCGACGGGACGGTCTCGGTTTATGGGCGCAGTTCAAGTCCGACGCCACCGATGAGGCTCTGCGCAGCAATATCCGCGTGTTCCTCGCCGGGGCGCTGGAGGCCACGACCTCATTCGCGAGCTGGACCCTGTCGCATTTGTCGCGCGCGCCTCACATCCAGGATCGAATCTACGAGGAAGTGGAGAGCATGGATGTCTACGATCCCGACAACCTGTCAAAGGCCGTGACTCTCAATCGGGCGCTGGAAGAAACCCTGCGGCTGACGCCATCGTTGTACTTCCTCCCGCGCAGGGCGACTGTCGACACCTGGGTCGAGACGGCCGATGGCCGAAGAATGTTCATTCCACAGGGGACTCACGTCATACTGGACGTATGGCATGCGAACCGGTGTGAAGATTTCTGGGGGGAAACGCTGACAGGCTATCCGGCGGACGCTTTTGCGCCGGAGCGATGGGAGGTTCTTGCCAGGCACGGCCGCTCGCCAAGAGAGATCCTGCACTTCGGGTTCGGATACGGGCCGCGGGTCTGCCCCGGAAAGTTTCTGGGACTCCTGGAAGTGGGCCTCGTGGTGGGCGCCTTCGTGAAGATCTTCAAGTTCACGGCGGTCAACGGCCAGCCGCGCGCCAGGGCGGGCGTGTCGACCAAGCCGGCCGATGGCGTCCTGGTCGATCTGGCGCTGAGGTAGGCTGCATTATGATGGAACAAAGACCGGTTCAAACAATTGATTCGGCATTGCTTGATGAGCTGCTGCGGCTGGCGCGCCTGTCATCGCGCCGCCGCGCGATTTTCTGTTTGCACGACGGGGCCTGGGAGCACGCGCACCGAATGCTCAATGCCCTTGCCGTCGGAACCTATGTTCGACCGCATCGCCACGAAGACAAACACAAAGGCGAAGGCTTCATCATCCTGCGCGGCAAGCTGCGGCTTTCATATGGATGAATAGCCACAGAGCCACAGAGCCACAGAGATATGAAGAAAGGGGGGGCAAGGAGAAGGGAGGATAAGGAGACAAGATGTTTTTCTACTTCTCTCCTTGTCTCCTTGTCCCCACTTCTCCTTGTCCCACTCTCCCTGTCTCTGTGGCTCTGTGGCTCTGCGGCTAATAATCTTCATACATTTGAAAACCGGCATATTAAACATCGCACAACAACACCGCCTCTCGCAGCGAAGTCAGCGGGTCGCGCTTCGGCACGAACTCGTGCGCGACGTAACCCTGAAAATTCAGGTCGGCGATCGTCTTCGCAATCGCCCGCCAATTCAGTTCCTGCGTGTCGTCAATTTCATTGCGTCCAGGATTGCCGCCGGTGTGGAAGTGCGCGATGTGCTGAATGTTCTCGCTGATGGTTCGGATGATGTCGCCTTCCATGATCTGCGCGTGGTAGATGTCGTAGAGAATCTTCACGCGCGGCGAATTTACTCGCTTGATCACTTCGACGCCCCACGCGGTGTGGTCGAACATGTAATCCTTGTGATTCACTTTGCTGTTGAGCAACTCAATGCAGATCGTGACGTTGTGTTTTTCGGCGACGCCTTTAACGCGATTCAGAATCGCGACGGTGTTCTCCAACCCCTCGCCGTCAGACATTCCCTTGCGGTTGCCGGAGAAGGTGATGACGTTCGGAATGCCGTTTTCAGCGGCGCGCGGGATGTTCGTCTGGAACTCTTTTTCTAGCTTGTCGTGAAGGTCTTTGCGGTTGCATGCGTCGGGGATTGTGCCCGCGCCCGAAACCATCGTCGGAATCAACCCGTACTTTTTGACCACCGGCCAATCGTTCGGGTCGTTGAGCAGGTCAATGCCTTTCAGCCCAATTTCCGCCCCGGCTTTCGCCAAATTTTCCAGCGGGATGTCGCGATAGCACCAGCGGCAAGCCGATTGCTTCAATCTGCCTTTGAGCTTCGCGCCCGAAGCCTCTTGCCAGAGCGGGTTGGCGTGACTTGAATCTGATAACGCGACAAGTGAAGCCGCCCCGAGGCCGCCGGCGGTCTTCAGCAACATCGCGCGTCGCGACAAAGTTTTCACCTGAATTTCGTTGTTTGGCATCGCTTGAACCCCTTTCAGATTTTTATGAGATAAACTACCGGTTATTCACGCGCGACCACGCCGATGTTCGCGATGGTCGCGTTTTTCGTCATGGACGGCACGGCGCAAATGTATAAGACAACTCCCGAAGCCGGCGCTCGCGCCTCGAAGATTGTCTTGCCCAGGTAATCGGTGACATAGCCGACCTTCATTCCTTGCTGGACGTAGGTTCCGCGCCGAACGAGCGGATAGAAGATACCGGTTTGCTCGCTCGCCAAGGTCACAACCTTCTCGATCCAGACCGGATGCTCGACCACAGACGGGGAACCCGCCGCCATCTTCAGGTATTGCATAACGCTCAGACAGCCATTCACCAGCGCGTTGACATCTTCGGCTTCGACCGTGCCTGCATGTCCGGCCTCGACGGTGATTGATGGTTTGCCGCGCGTGGTGGCGGTGTTTTCAAGGTAACGTGAAGCCTGCGGATCTTTGGGACGGTCGGCTGAAATGATGATGTGGTCGAGGCCGAATGCTAAGACCATCTCGCGTGAGATTTTATCCTGCCGCTCGTTTCCGGTCCTCGTCCAATAGCTGTAAGGCCGCAGGCTCTCATCGAGATCTCCGCCATGCAGATCAATCAGATGGTCGCATTGTTCTACCACCTGCTTCGTGATCAGGAATGACGCGCGGTCGGTCTGTGTGCCGTCCATCTTGCCGGGGTACATGCGGTTCATGCTTTTGCCGTCCACCGGATTGATGTGCGGCGCCTTCTGCTCGAATGACGGAATGTTGACCAATGGAACAATGATCACGGTCCCGGAAATCTCAGCCGGGTTGAGCAGACCGATCAATTTCTCAAGCGCTATGATCGAAGCATACTCGGTCCCGTGCGCGCCCGAGACTAGCGCGAGCGTTGGGCCGGCCTTCGCTCCGTGGAAGACGGCCACCGGGATGTTTGTCGCGGCGTCGCCGCCGGCCGGCACTTCGATCACGCCAGTAGCCTTCTGTCCGCGCGCGGCGGTGGCGCTGCCGACAGTGAAAGTCGCGCGATCCTGGGCGGCGGCCGAACTGGCAAGAACAAGCGCAAGCCCGATAATGGCGATAATGAGGCGTGACATATCTCAACTCCTTTGAAATGGTTTTGATCTCACTCCCTCTAAAATGTTTTCAGCGGGAATCTACGGCGCTTCAATCCGGCCTACGGATTTCATCATAATACTGCCTAGAAGCAAGTGATCGTCGAATTGATTGACGCTGGTGATGTTGGCGTATGCGCCAGTCGTGTCTCGCAGGTTGTGCCGGATGACGCCGTCGGCGTCCACGCCAATGATCCAGCCTACGGTCTCTGGTTCGACGCTCACCAACGACTCCGGCAAGCGCAGGAGCATCTTGCGCAAAAACGGTCGGCCGGCGATGTCCTCCAACGACTCGATGCGAGGCGCGGGCAGCGCTACCCAGAAAATTCCCTTGCCCTTGCCCTTGCCACTGTAGGACAGATTGTCGGGATAACCGGGCAGGCTGTTGATGAAAACTTCGGTCGCGCCCGCCTTCGGCCCTTTCAACCAGAGCCGCAGGATGCGCGCGGCGATGGTTTCGTTCACCAGCACGAATGCGTCATCAGGGCCGAGCGCGACGCCGTTGGCGAAGCGAAGAGATTCCACGTGGACCTTGGTTTGTTTGGTTTTTGGATCGTAACTCAACAGACGCCCGGTCGGCTGGCCTTCCCAGAAGTCGAGAATCCAATGATGCTGATCGAAGCGTTGTGAAGCGTCGGTGAACCAGATCACGCCATCCTGAGCGATGTCCAGGTCGTCAGGAAAGAGCATCCGCTTGCCGGCGACGCTGTCGGTCAGGATCGTGATGGCGCGATCCGGCGAAATGGAGAGCAGCCCTTTGAACGCGTCGGCGACGATCAGATTGCCATGCGCGTCGAACTGCATCCCCAACGGCCTGCCGCCGGTATTGACGAATAGCTCCGGTTGGCCGTCGCTCTCGGCGCGAAAGCGGAGGATACGGCCATCTTGCAAGCCGGTATAGAAGAGACCGTCCGCGCCGCGCGTAACATCCTCAGGACCCAGGCCGGCCTCCGCGATCAATTTCTGCGGCGAACGGAAACCAGCGTTCTGGGCAAAGACCCCAGTCTGTCCCGGATTGGGCGAAGGCGTCCAGGCGATTGGGGCGATGGGTACAGGCCAGAAAAATAGATAAGCGGCCAGCCCGACAAGCGCGATTACAACTACAGTTACCAAACGTTTCATCATCATTTGCCTCGTTCTCACTGAGCGATCAATATTCCCCATCCACCTCTCAAGCGGGCTTTTGAGTGGGCTTTTGAGCGTGACGAGCATGGTTCATCCAGTAAGTCCATAGAACAAGCAATAAGAAGAAAATCAAACTGCCGAAATGGTCTTTGAGAAATAAGTGCGACAACCACAATGAGGCGCCCGCCTTTGGAGTGCGGATGCTTGGAGCCGCTTTGGTAGTCCATTCGTTGATCCGAGCCTTTCGCTGGGGCTAATCCAATGGTCTACCTGTCGTCACTGCGGATTGAGGAATTGCTCAGGTGTCTCGGAAGTAATGAGTCAAGCAATGGACTACCAAAGCGGCTCCAAGCATCCGCACTCCAAAGGCTCCGCCGTTCATTGTCTGGCTTGCGTTGCGGGCCACACCGAACCGTCGTTACGCTTATTTCTCAAAGACCATTAACGCCGGCCTAAATTCAAGGCGTCGCTATGCGACGAAGAGGTTGAGTCGCGGCGGAAAATCATGCCGTCCTTCTGATTACGAACAGCGTGATGTCGTCGTATTGCGGCGCGGAGCCTGCGAAGCGGTCGATCTCGCAGAAGACCTTGTCGACAAGCGTCTCAGCCGGCTCAGTTCTGATCGGGCGCAGGAATTCGGCCAACCGCTCTTCGCCGAATTCGTTTTCGCCCTCGTCGTGGGCTTCGGTCACGCCGTCGGAGAATAGCGCCAGCACATCGCCCGGGTGAAGCTCGAAGCTCTTTTCCGAATAAGGCGCCATCAGCTCGATGATGTCGGGCGCCATCAGGCCCAGCGGCGTGCCGGTCGATTTGATCCATTCGACCTCGCCGTCGGCCCGCATCAGCATGCAGTCTTGATGGCCGGCGTTGACGTACCTGCCTTTGCCGGTTTCCGGATCGAGTTCGACCAGGATCGCCGTGATATATTTGTTGTCCGGCGTGGTGGCGTAGAGCAGGGAATTGGTGAGCGTGGCAAGTTCCGTCAGCGATGGAATGCGCCCCAACAACGCGCGCATCGTCGCCTGCATGTTGCTCATCAGGAGTGAGGCGGGCAGCCCTTTGCCCGAAACGTCGGCCACGCAGATCAGGTGTGTTTGTCCCGAAATTTGCAGCGCGTCGTAGTAATCGCCGCCGCAAGTGCGCGCCGGGCGGTTGCGGGCGGCCAGTTCCAGGTCGGTCATTTTCGGCAGTCGCGCGGGGAAGAGGTTCTGTTGGATGCTCGCGGCCAGCGCCAGTTCCTGCTCGACCTTCTTTTGCTCGACGGCTTCGCGGAAATACCAGGAGTTTTCAAACGCCACCGCGGCCTGCGCGACCAACCCCATTCCGAATTCCAAATCCGAATCGGCGTAAGAAAGATTACCGGGACGCGGCCCCAGAACGACTATGCCGCCGGTCGTTTGGTCGCCCGCGTCAATCGGAAAGACGACCTCGGCCTGTACTTCGCGCAGCTTCGTTTTGAGATCGCTTTCGGCCATGTCGGCGACTCTGACCGCTTCTGTCATCTTTAATACCTGCTCTTCGTACTTTTCGTAATCGGCTAGATCGCCAAGCTTCATTCCCTTCATCCGCAACACGACCGGATGGCCCTTCTTCCACGCGATCAGCGCGCGCCGGCGCACGGCCCATCGCCCGGCCAGCGTCAACACCAGCAGTTGCGCCACGTCATCCGGCTCGAGGTTCGACGTCAGGCCGCGAACCAGGTCGAGCAGCGTCTTCAGTTCCTGAACTTTCTGATCGAGCGCCTTGTTGAGTTTGTTGGACTCGGCATGCGCGCGGGCGTTTTCGATGCCGCTGGCCGCGATGCCCAGGAGCGCGCGAAGAAACTCTATCTCTTCGTCGCCGACGTCTCGGTTGAGCGGGCGTCCGAGCGCTAGAAAGCCGGTCGGATGCGCAAGGTCGCCGATCGGCAAGATAAGATCCAACCCGGACGCCCGCGCCACCCCTTCATCGAATTTCTCGCCGACGGTCAGCTTGGGCAACCCGCGCGCCAGGGCCACGCGTATTATCTCATCTTCTTCGACCGCGATCAGAGCCTTGCCGACTAGCAGGCGTCCCATCACCGAGCGGAGCAGGTGGCGCAGCAGATCTTCGATATTGAGCGATGAATGGAGCAGTTGCGCGGATTCGAGCAGGGCCTCGAGCCGCGACGCGTCGAGAGAGCTTGACATAACTTCGTGTCTCTTCGTGTAACTTCGTGGATGAAATGAGCGGCTAGCTTTTGCGAATCTTCTTGGTCATGTGCAATTCGTTCTTCTGTCCCGGCATGATTTCATAGCTCACCTCGTCCATCAGTTTTTTGATCAGCCGGATGCCGAGGCCGCCGGATTGGCGGGCGTGGATGAGCTGCTCGACTGAGTCCTGTCCCACGACGTCCGGGTCGAACCCTCGCCCTTCGTCTATCACCGAGATTCGCAGCGTCTCGTCGTCGAACTTCGCGCGCACGACCACCTCTTTGGTGATGTCGTGCCCGTAAGCGTGTTCGATGACGTTGGCGCAGGCCTCGTCTACTGCGAGTTCCAGGTTCGATATCTCAGGCTCTTCGAGCTGCGCCTGACGGCCTACGGCGGTAACGAATTCGCGGATCAGCGCCAGGTTTTCAGTGGACGACGGGACCTGCAGGGTAAATTTTCTTTCGATGGAAGCCATCATTGAATGTTCTCCTGATCGGCGCGGCGAGGCGCGTGAGCATGCGGCTCATCGATTAGCGCAATACCGCCGGTACGGTACCGCGAGCCTAAGCAAGCGGCTCATCGATTACGGCGCCTCGCGCGGAGCAAGCGGCTCCTCAGGCGTTGAAACGCTGAAGAGCGGTCTGTTGATCGTCGAGCATTTCAAAAATGTCCTGAAAGCCCAGAATCTCGAACGTGTGTTGGACCTTGGGCGTGAGGCCGCAAATCTTGATGTCGCCTCCGCGGTCGCGCACCTCTTCGATGAAGCTCATGAAGACGCCCAGGCCGGCGGACGAGATGTAGTTGAGCTTTTCACAGTCGACCACGATGCGAACACTCCCCGAGTCAACCGCCTTCTGAATCGCGTCCTCGAACTGGGGGGCAGTGTGGGCGTCCACAAAGCCCTCGAGCGCGACGATTGATAGATCATTCTCCAGGGACGTTTGAATCGCAAACGGATTTGCCACTTTGTAATCCTCCAAAATCTCTGCAAAAAATCCTGGCCAAAACAAGGCTGGAAATAAGTAATGCGGGCTTGAAAGCGTGATAATCTTAGCATAAACATTGCCCCACGCAACGGAACTCCTGAAGCGCAAAAGACAAGCGAGCGTATCTGACGGCATAGAGCGGCTCGCGGCGCCTGCAATATCTTCGCCTCATGCCGTGGGAGTCGAGTGATGACGAAAAAGCTGAAATTGATCTCCGGCGTTCTGTTCTTCGCCCTAATGAGCGCGAATATAGGCGCAAACTTTTACGGGAGTTGGGAGGCAAAGGAATCGAATGGCAATCCGGTCATCTGGACGGTTGACTCCGACGGCCCGGCCGCGGTCCTTCGCGCCGGCGATGAGGTTATCTCGTTTGAGGTTAAGCCGCAGGGCGCATGCCGGTTGGTAAACAGGCGAGAATGCGCCGCGCCGCCGGGAACCAAATATAAATTGACCATTCGCCGCGGCGGTCAGACGCTGGAGTTCGACTTCTTCCGCCAATCCTACGACGCGCATCAGATCATCGCCGAATTGACCGGGTCGCTGCGAACGGTGACCGGCCTGCCTCAGTTGTTGGAGCTTGTTGCGACCAGGATTCAGACTGCGCTGCAGACCGTAAACGTGACAGTCTTCCTGCGCGATCGGACGACAGACAATTACGTCAGCGCCTATTCGCGCGATTACAATGAGACTGATGGTCGCGCGATCGGCCGCGAACGCCATTCCACGTTGCCGTGGCATTCCGGGTTACTGAAACAACTGTCTGATAACGGGGAGCCACTTGCTGTTGAGCGATATTTCGCTGTTGCGCAGCAAGGGTCTGATAACGGTAAGCTGCGGGATGCGGAGAACGGCGGACCTATAGATCCCATCAGTCCCATCAGTCCCATCAGTCCTATAGGTCCCATAAGCCCTATAAGTCCCAACGATGAGATCGAAGCTTTACAGGAAGTGAAATCGACATTGCTGATGCCTCTGTATTCAAAAGACGGAATGCTGGGGGTCATCTCATTGGGGCCGAGGCTTGGCGATCTTCCATTCTCGCGCGAAGACAAGCAATTGTTGATGAGCGTCAGCGGCCCGACCGCTCTCGCCATCGAGAACGCCCGGCTGGTCGAACGAATGGTCGAAGAGGCGAGGCGTAGGCAGGAACTGGAAGCCGAAAACGACCAGCGCGCGAAAGAACTTGAAGAGGCCCGCCAGTTGCAGCTTTCGATGCTGCCGAAAAACATGCCGCAATCGCCACATCTGGAGATCGAGGCTTATATGAAGACGGCGACCGAGGTCGGCGGCGATTACTACGACTTCCATCAGTCTGATAACGGGGTGTTGACCGTGGTGGTTGGCGACGCGACCGGGCACGGGCTAAAAGCCGGAACCGTTGTTACGGCGATGAAGAGCCTGTTCCGAACCTTGGCCGGCGAAGACGACCTGCCGCTGGTCTTCAATCAATCGTCGCGCGTGCTGAAAGAGATGAATTTGCGGTCTTTGTTTATGGGGCTGACAATGATCAAGCTCAATGGTTCCCGTCTCAGGATCGCGTCGGCTGGTATGCCTCCGGCGATGATCTATCGCGCGGGGAAGGGGTTGGTGGAGGAGGCGTTGATCAAAGCGCCGCCGCTCGGCGGCTTTTCAGGCTATCAGTATCGTGAGCGGGAATACGCCCTGGGTCATGGCGACGTGTTGGTCTTGATGAGTGATGGCTTTCCAGAACGCTTCAATCAGGACGGCGATATGTTCGATTATTCCAGAGCGAGGCAATCACTGGCCGAAGCCGCTTCCCGCCACCCGCGCGAGATAATCGAATACTTCGTCAGGGTCGGTGAACGTTGGGCGAATGGGAGGCCGCAGAATGACGACATAACGTTCGTCGTGTTGAAGATGAAGTGACTGAGCCTCCGACGCGACTTCAGCCTGTTGCGGCAGGCGACAGCGTAGAATTTGAGGAAGTAACCGTGGATGATCAGAGGGCAACTCATGACAAGCAAAGTGGCGCTGGTAACTGGAGTAAGCCGAAAAATAGGGATTGGTGCGGCTATTGCGCGAACGTTCGCTGAAGCCGGTATTGGTGTTTTCACCACTTATTATCGTCCTTACGATGAGCTTATGCCTTGGGGGAGTAGTCCTAACGAACCCGAAGAGCTTATCGAAGAGTTGAGAACTAAAGGCGTACGCGCTGAAGGCGTGGAAGCTGATCTCGCTGATCCCGAAATCCCTTTCTGGGTAATCCATCGCGCCTATGACTCACTCGGATTCGTCGATATTCTCGTCAACAATGCTACATACGACATGGAAGCAGATATTTATTCTCTGACTCCTGGGTCACTCGATATGCACTATGCTGTGAATGTTCGCGGAGCAATGCTCCTTTGCGCTGAATTCGCCAAGCGGCATGACGGGCGGCCTGGCGGTCGTATTATTAACCTTTCTTCGGGTCAAGGCTTAGGGCCGATGCCCCGTAACCTGCCTTACGTTGCCACGAAGGGCGCGGTTGAAGCTTTCACTCTGAGCATGAGCGTTATGTTGGCAAGCAAGGGAATCACTGTGAACGCAGTCGATCCCGGGCCAACAGATACGGGCTGGCTTAGTGACGGCCTGCGTGCGGAGTTGATTGAAAGAGCGCCATTCGGGCGTATTGGTACTCCTGCCGATGTGGCTCAGCTCATCCTCTTTCTAGCGTCCTCAGAAGGGCAGTGGATAACCGGGCAGGTAGTTCATTCTAGAGGGGGACTATAAGAGCTGAAGGTGTCTGCGGCCCAAGTCGGCATAACAACTCATTGAACCCGACGCCTCTTAGGATACCCATGTGAACGTTTACCTAGGAATGAGGCTTGTACACGCGTCTGATAACGGCCAGCCATTCGAGATTCAGCCAGACAGGTTTGAACTGAACGGAGTTAATCGATGTCTGTAATCACATCGGAGTTGATCGATGACTAAACGTGCGCGGATATTGCTCGGCGGTATAGTGCTGTCGTTATTGACGGCCTATATTGGGGTATACATTTATTCAATCACGTTGCCGAAGAAGGGAAGTTCTGACGGCTGGTCTGGAACCTGGGACGGCAAGGGCGAGCCGCGCGTCGTCAGCGTTGATCCTAATGGGCCGGCGACTAGCTTGCAGATCGGCGATGTGTTCATTGCGATAAATGGCGTAAAGATTAAAGACGACCCTGGCCTCCTGAGTATTAGCGACCGTGTGCCGCCAGGGACCCGCTACACGTTGACGATCCGGCGCGGAGGCGAGTTGCGTGATGTCGTGATTCAAACCATTCCTCATCAGGGTCGCGTACAGTTCGATCGGCTCTATTACGTCAACCTCCTTTTCCTGCTGACCGCGTGGATAATTTTTCTGCTGAGACCAGATGACAAACAAGCGTGGCTTCTGGCGTTAATGCTGGGGACATTGACAATTATATTGGGAAACGATCCCGCCAATCTGCCTTCGTGGTTGAGCGTTGCTGTGTCGGCGGCGGTGGCCTTGGGGCTATTATTTTTGCCGGTCTTCGTTCACTTCTTTATGATCTTTCCCGATCCCTCGCCGCTGTTGCGCAGGTGGCCTCGCCTAGAAATTTGGGTTTACCTGCCTTACCTCCTGTTCCTCTTGCCTGTCGTCGTGCCCTTGCGGTTGCCAGGAGGGATATGGATGTTTCGATTTCAATGGTTCCGATATTCCGTCTTTGCCGTTAATTTTCTTATTGGCGCGTATCTGGCCGCCGGACTTATCTGTCTGCTGATCAACTACCGAGCCGCAAGCCCCATCGCCAGGAGGCGGCTTCGCGTGGTGATGGCCGGCAGCGCCGTTGGCTTTTTCAATCTCTTTCTGTTGGTGATGGGAGGAGTGTCAGGGCTTCAGCCGCGAATGCCCACCCTGTGGTCGTGGTTCAATACGGCGCTGTTTATCACTTTGCCCCTCGTCCCGCTCTCGTTCGTCTATGCGATTCTTCGCCATAAAGTCATTCCGGTTGGCCTGATCATCCGTCGCGGTCTGCGTTATCTGCTGGTCTCGCGCGGCTCGGTTCTGTTGTTGACGGTCGTCGTCAGCGTGGCGCTGTACTTCGCGATGGACGCATTCTTCTACTGGAACCCGATGAGCGGGCGCAGGGTCGGGATCATTTCGGCAGTCGTCGCGATCGCCGTCTGGCAACTCGCGCGAGCCTTCCATCTCCGCGTGGTCGCGCCGAAGATCGACCGCCTGTTCTTCCATCAGGCGTATGACGCGCGGCAGATCATCGCCGAGTTGGCCGAATCGCTGCGCGCGACGACCAGCCTGTCACAACTGCTCGAACTGGCGGCGACGAAAATTCAATCGGCCTTGCAGGCCTCGAACGTGGCGGTATTGCTGCGCGATAAAGGGAGTGGCGATTACCCCTGCGCCTATTTTTGCGTCTACAGCTTTCATAACCGTCGCGCGTTGCCGTATCCCTGCGACGGCGGATTGACGCGCGACTCCGCAGTCATCAGGCGACTGGTCGAGTCGAGCCAGTTGATAGACCTGGAGGGGCGCGACGACTTGCAATCCGAAAATGGCGGTTCAAATGAATTATCGGGCGCCGATCGTGAGGCGCTGCGGAAGCTGAATTCCGCCATGCTTCTGCCGATTACGGCCAAAGGCGAACTGCTCGGAGTCATCTCCGTCGGCGCTCACCTGGGCGATCTGCCGTTTTCGAGTGATGACAAGAGGCTTCTGCTCTCTGTCGTCGCCCCGACGTCCTTCGCGCTCGAAAACATTCGATTGATCGAGCGGACGGTCGAAGACGCGCGGCGGACACAGGAGCTGGAAGCCGAGAACGAGCAGCGGGCGCGCGAGCTTGAAGGGGCGCGCCAACTGCAACTCTCCATGTTGCCGAAGAGCATCCCTCAACTTCCACATTTGGAGATCGAGGCCTATATGAAACCTGCCGCCGAGGTCGGCGGAGATTACTACGATTTTCACCTGGCCGACGACGGCGTGTTGACAGTCGCGGTCGGCGACGCGACGGGGCATGGGCTGAAGGCCGGGACCGTCGTCACGGCGATGAAGAGCCTCTTCCGGTCCTTCGCCGCCGAGCCGGAGATCGTACCTTTCTTCAACCGGTCGTCGCGGGTGTTGAAGGAGATGAACCTCCGGTCGCTGTTTATGGGATTGGCGATGGTCAAGCTCAACGGGCGCAGGATGAAAATCTCGTCGGCGGGCATGCCTCCGGTGTTGATCTACCGGGCGGAAACGGGGTCGGTGGAAGAGGTGATGATCAAAGCCATGCCGTTGGGGAGCGTCACGGGCTACTCTTATCGCGAACGCGAACTCACGCTCTGCCGCGGTGACGTGGTAGTCTTGATGAGCGACGGACTGCCCGAACGATTCAACCGGACGGGAGAGATGTTCGATTATTCGAGGACGATGGAAACGCTCGCCCGAGCCGCCGCGCTCGCGCCGCGCGAGATCATCGAGAGACTGGTCGACGCCGGGGAAGCCTGGGCCGAAGGGCGTCCGCAGGATGACGACATTACTTTTGTCGCGGTGAAGGTCAAATTATGAGTGTGCGATTTCGACTTATCATTGGAATACCGTTCTTTGCGCTGATGTTCTTCTACCTGGGCCTGCGCGTCTATTCGCGGGTCTCCCTGCAGGAATATAGCCTCCGCGGTTGGAACGCCGAGTGGCGCGACGGCCGCGTCGTCATCGCGGACGTCATACCGAATTCGCCCGCGACCGGCGTCCTTCGGAAAGGTGACGTGGTCGTCGCCTTCTGGTCCGAACGTCGCGACGCGACGCCGCTGGTCACGCCGGATTATTGGCGGGTTCCTCCAGGCACGCGGTATAAACTGACTGTGAGCCGCGACGGGCAATCGCTGGAACTGCCATTGCAAACGACCCGCATCTCCTTTGGAGGTCCCAGCTCAGGCGCCCTCTACTTCTTTTACATGCTCACCTTCCTTCTCTTTATCATCACCGGCGTGACTGTTTTCCTGCTCAGACCGGGAGACGAACAGGCGTGGCTGCTCGCGCTGATGTTGACCACGCCGGTTGCGCTGTTAACGCTCGACATCGGGTCCCTCCAACTGCCCAGGTGGATATACCTGGCCGCATTGCTGACACAGACGCTCGCGACCATCTTCTTTCCAGTCATCCTGCGCTTCTTCCTGATCTTCCCTGAACGCTCGCCGTTGCTGAGGCGCTTTCCGAAGTTGGAGTGGTTGATCTATATGCCATATCTGCTCTTCATGGCGCCGCGCGACATAATGGTGGATGTTCTTTCTACGTTTCAATTGGCCCCGGCATGGCGCGAATCATTTATGAGCTCCACGGTGAATTTCATAATCGGCCTGGCGGCGGCTTACCTGCTGGCCGCCCTCATCGCGATGGCCGTCAATTACCGTGCGGCGGGCGCGGCGTCGCGGCGCAAGCTGCGCGTGGTGATGGTCGGGAGCGGCGCGGGATTTCTCAACGTATTCTTGTGGCCGTTCGGCTATTTGGTTGGACTCAACAACGCTTTCCCGACATTGTGGAGGTTGCAGGATCAGTGCCTCCTGTTCACGCTGCCCCTCATCCCGCTCTCATTCGCTTACGCGATAGTTCGACATCAAGTGATCCCCATCAGCCTGATCATTCGCCGAGGCGCGCGCTACGTGTTCGTCTCGCGCGGCTCGATCATTTTGGGCGTCCTGATCGTCGGGCTGATTCTCACAGTGTTGCTCTCGACCACCTTCAACCGCTTGCAGCCGTCTCCGATCGTCAACGGCATGGTTTCGGCCGTCGTCGGCGTCATCGCCTACAACCTCTTTCGGAGTTGGCACCGGCGATACCTCGCGCCAACGATAGACCGTCGCTTCTTCCGCCAGGCCTATGATACGCGCCAGATCATCGCCGATTTGACCGAATCGCTCGGCACGACGACCGACCTGAATCATCTCCTCGAGACGGTCGCCACGAAAATTCAAGCGGCTTTGCAAACCGCAAATGTGACGATCTTTCTACGTGACGAAGCCACAGGCGATTACCTCAGCGCTTATTCGTGCGATTACGTCGAGGCCGATGGCCGCGTGATCAATCACGAGCGCAAACCACTATTGCCATGCCATGGCGAAATCGTGAAACAACTGTCTGATAACGGGAAGCTCCTGGATATCGAGCAATATATTTCTGTGGCCCAACAAGCGTCTGATAACGGAACATCTCTGGCTGCTAAGCAAGCGGGTCATCTCACAAGTCCTATAAGTCCTACAAGTCCTGCAAGTCCTATAAGCCCTATAAGTCCCACAAATCCCACAAGTCCCATAAATCCCATCAACCCTATCACCCCCGAGTTGACAGCGCTAATTGAAATAAAATCAGCCCTGCTATTTCCACTCTCCTCAAAGGGAGAGGCGCTTGGCATTGTTTCACTCGCCCCACGGCTAGGCGACTTGCCTTATTCGGGTGAGGACGAGCAGTTGTTGATGAGCGTCGCGGCGCCGGCGGCGCTGGCCATTGAGAATGCGCGGCTGGTCGAGCGAATGATCGCCGAAGCAGGCCTCCGTCAAGAACTGGAAGCCGAAAACGAGATTCGCGCGAAAGAGCTTGAGGATGCGCGCCAGTTGCAGCTCTCGATGTTGCCACAGGCCCTCCCTCAATTGCCGCTCCTGGAGATTGCGGCGTGTATGAAGCCCGCCACCCAGGTCGGCGGCGACTATTACGATTTCCATCTGTCGGATGACGGCGTGTTGACCGTCGCCGTCGGTGACGCGACAGGGCACGGGTTGAAAGCCGGAACCCTCGTCACAGCGACCAAGAGTCTGTTCAATCACCTGGCGCAGGAATCGGAAATCCCGGCCATCTTTCAGCAATCATCTCGCGCCCTGAAGCGGATGAACCTCCGGTCGCTGTTTATGGCTCTGACAATTGCGAAGGTGAATGGTTATCAAATGACGCTGGGTTCAGCCGGCATGCCGCCGGCCTTGATCTACCGCGCAGAGCGAAGAGTCGTCGAAGAGAATTCGCTCCGAGGGGTTCCACTTGGAAGTCTGACGGCATATTCATATCGCGAATGCAGTTTGAGCCTGGCCCCGGGCGACGTCGTGGTTTTGATGAGCGATGGTTACCCCGAACGCTTCAACGGCAAGAACGAGATGCTCGGTTACGAAAGCGCAAAGAGCGTTCTATTGGAGATAGCCATCTTGCCTCCTCAAGAGATCATAGAGGTTTTCGTGAAGATCGCCGATAGATGGGCCGACGGAAGGCCGCAGGACGACGACATGACATTTGTTGTTCTGAAGGTAAAGTGATTGGAGCCTGGGTCAGCGCAGCGCAGGTGGGCGTCAGGGCGCCGAAGGCGGGCGCCAAATTTCAGGCGCTTGCAGTTATCACACGGCTGTAAGCGCCTTTTATGTTTTCAAGGCTCGATGCCGAATGCGACGCTGCGTTGAACAGGCCGTTTCATCTTGGGGCCTTTGACCGACACGCGCAGATCGTAAATGCCCGGCTGAACCTTCTGCATTGCGAGTTGCCCGCCAACCACCAACCCCTTCGCGTCCTTTCCAAGCTGCCGTGTAGTGACGGGCTGCCACGGTATCGTTATGATCGGCTTCTCGTCTTTCAAGATTTCGATCTGCATCACGGCGTCGGCCTCGTCCTTGTCGTTCGCCGCGTTGTAGAGCCTGAAGAAATATACGACAGGCTGGCCGGTCTTGTAATACCTGATCCCTTGAACCAGTTTCGACAACGAAGGCGCGGCGCCCTGGCCGTTATTTGAAGCAGGTTCTTGAATCCCCATCGCCACGGCGTCGCTCAGAAACAGGGTGCTGAGCGCCAGCCTGTTCTTCTTCGACAGATCAGGAGTCTCTATCCACGCTGCGGCTGTGCCCGTACGCTCATTTGCCGGTTCGGTCACGCCCACGCGGATCTGATAGAGACCCGGCTTAAGTTGCACTCGCCTGTTGTACTGAAACCCGTTCTGTTTGGCTACCTCCAGCCGCGCTGGAGTCAGATTGCCGTTGATGGTCTCCGATTTCAGATCGACTCGCTTGCCGTCCGAATTGTAGATCATCGTCAGAATTTCGGCCTCGAAACGATGCCGCCCGTTCTCTTCGCGGTAAGTGAGCGTCTTGCCGTCAATATGGATTTGCAGCGAGACCTGGGCGGTGTCTTCTGGAACCTCGACGAAGTCCGGCATGGCCGTCACGCCGATGTCCGTCAGGGGTAGCGGCGCCAGTATCGCATTGACGAATCGTTGCTGCGGCGTCTTCGCCTCTTCCTCCTTGGCCTTCTTCGCCAGATCGGCGGGCAGGTAACCGCGCTGCGCTCGCACATGATATTCAGGATGATTTTTGATCTTGATCGTGATCTTGCGAAACTTCTTGTCGGACTCATCGATCGCCGGGTAATAGGCCAGTGTGTAATAGACCTGATTGTCGTCAAGCGCCCGTCCCATCGCCCCAGCCGTATCGTTGGTGTTGAAGAAAGCTTCGCCGCCCGTGTCTTTCGCCAGCGCATTCAGCCCGTTCTCCAGGTCGCGCTCGCCCGCCGACACATAGCTCGAAATCCGAGGATCGTTCGGGATATTACCGAGTGAGGCGTCGAAAAGCGCGGGTGGTTGCAGCCCCTTCGCGTCAATCGAATAGATGACCACACCCGATCGCACGGCATGGCGGCTTGCTCTGACAACGGCAGGTAGTTGAGGTTTGGCGTCGCAGTGATCAAAAGGCTACGGCGCCGCGCGCGTAAGCAAGCGGGTGATAGTGGATAGTTGAGGCATAGCGTCGCAGTGATCAAAAGGGAAGCAAATCTATTCAGCATCTTTGCCCTTCTCCTTCTCGGCTAGTAATTCATCAATCCATTGAACGCCACTCTCATATTTGATTGCGGCCCATCCTTCACGAGCCTCCCCAAGCAGTTTCACGCCGCGCTCCGAGTCGTTCGATTTCATCCGGCGCGGGCGTGAGTGGCTGCGACAAAACGGCGGACGGCGCCATCTTTTTGATCAGGCGTGGGACTTCCTCTTTCAAGATGAAGTTGGAAGTGAGGGAATTGGCGGAGACCAGCAGAATGCCGACGCATCCTGCGTCAATGGCGTTTGTTATGGCTTCGAACCAATCCTCGCCGGCCTCGATGCAGCGGTCATCCCAGACATCGAACAGTTCCTGTTTTTGCGCGATGCCGAGGTGTACGAGAATACGGTCTTTCCAATCTTCGTCCTTGTGGCTGTAGCTGATGAATATTAATGGCCTGCTCAAAGTGAACCTCTGGAATCGTCAATCTTGTTAAGATTGTTGCCGCGATCAATGTACGATTACCAAGCGCGCTCATGCAAATATTTCCCACCGGATGATGTAAGAATTTCCTTGATGATGAAATTAGTCTTTTGGCGATGAGGAGGGGAAACGCCGTAGTAACTGATTTTATTGGGTTTTTGCGTTTTATCGCCGGTCAGGCTCTCTGGCGCCCTGATTGCTGAAACATATGTGGGGCAACGAGATACCACGTGGTCAACTCCACGACGGTGTCAGGCGGTTGTCAGGGTGAGGAAGATAACCGCCATAATATACAGGCGCTACAGACAATCCCACGACTGTAGCGCCTTTTATTTTTTACCGTTCCTACCACAATCCCAATAAATCGCACCAGAGCGTTAGCGAGAGAGCGGGGGAGCGAGAGAGCGGGAGACAGAGAAAATAAGCTTCTCTCCCGTTCTCCCGCTCTCCCGCTCTCCCGCTCTCTCGCTCTCCGTCTCGCTATCTCTCCCTAACGCTCTGTGTCTTCGTGGCTCTGTGGCGATTTATCATCCCCGGTTTCGCTCAGCGCATCGAGCAATGAGAGTTGATCGACGCGACTGCTCGGCTTCTTCAGGTGTCGCGCGAATTTCGGCTTGCCGGTCACGTCCAGTTCGTTCTGTTCCAGATTTGTCAGAATCTCTCTCGCGCGTTCGACCACGCTTCGCGGCAGACCTGCCAGTCGAGCGACTTCAATGCCGTAACTTTTGCTGGCGCTGCCCGGAACGACCTTGCGCAAGAAAATGATCTCTCCCTTCGATTCCGAAACCGCCATCTGGTAGTTCTGAACGCCGGGCCGCATCTTCGCCAACTCGGTCATCTCGTGATAGTGAGTGGCGAAGATGGTCTTGGCGCTGTGGCGCGCGTTGTCATGAAGATATTCGGCGATCGCCCAGGCCAGCGACAGTCCGTCGAAAGTCGCCGTGCCCCGGCCGACCTCATCGAGCAGTACAAGACTCCGTGGCGTCGCCGTGTTGAGTATGTTCGAGGTCTCGGTCATCTCAACCATGAAAGTCGAGCGCCCGCGGGCAAGATTGTCCGAGGCGCCGACCCGCGTGAAGATGCGATCGACCATGGCGATCTTCGCCGAATTCGCCGGCACGAAACTTCCCATTTGAGCGAGGATCACAATGGAAGCCGTTTGTTTTAGCCACACGCTTTTCCCGCCCATGTTCGGGCCGGTGACAATCAACAGGCGGTCTGTGCTGTTGTTGAGGTACACGTCATTCGGCACGAAGCGTTCGCCGAGCGTTTCGATCACCGGGTGGCGGCCCGCGCGGATTTCGATCTCATCGCCTTCGTGTAGCCGTGGCCGAACGTAATTTCGCTTGGCGGCGACTTCGGCCAGCGACGCGACGGCGTCGAGCATTGCGACGGCGCGAGCCACTCCCTGGATCCGCCGGATCTCCTGGGCGATATGATTGCGAAGTTCGACGAGGATCTGGGCTTCGAGTTCCAGAATCCGCTCTTCCGCGCCGAGCACCTTCGTCTCGTATTCCTTGAGTTCGGGGGTCGTGTACCGCTCCGAATTGACAAGAGTCTGTTTGCGTTCGTAATCGGCCGGGACGCGATCTTTGTTGGCGTTGCTGATCTCGATGAAATATCCGAAGACGTTGTTGAATTTGACCTTGAGCGAAGAGATGCCTGTGCGCCCGCGCTCACGTGCCTCGATGGCGGTGATGTAACTCTTGCCGCTGCGCGCCAGGTTTCGCAACTCGTCAAGCTCGGCGTTGAACCCGTCGCGTATCATGCCTGGTTCGCCTGTCGACGCCGGAGGGTCGTCGGCGATGGCGCCGGAGATGAGCGAGCGGACGTCTTCCAACTCGTCCAGATTTTCGGCGAGCGTCTGAAGCAGTGAGGCGCGGGAATCGGCTAGATGCTGGCGCAGGGAGGGGATGACTTCGATCGACTGTCGCAGCGCCGTCAAGTCGCGCGCGTTTGCCCTGCCCAGCGTGATCTTGCCGGCGAGCCTTTCCAGATCGGCCATCGGCTCCAGCTTCTGTCGCAACCTGTCGCGCTTGATGGCCGAGGTTTTCAACTCCTCGACCGAGTCCAGCCGGGTTTCGATCTCGCCGATCCTGACCGACGGCCTCAACACCCATTGCCTCAGTAAACGCGCGCCCATTCCCGTCATCGTTTCGTCGAGCACGCCGAAGAGGGAATGCCCCGCGTTCCCGTCCTGAGAGACCATCAACTCCAAGTTGTTGACGGTCGGCGCGTCGAGAACGAGATGGTCATTCGTTTCGAAGTAACTTATCTCGCTGAGGTGCGAGGCGCTGACCTTTTGAGTCTCGTTGACATAATGGATCGCCGCGCCCGCCGCGCACACGGCGTATTCGCGACCGGTAAGCCCGAACCCGTCCAGGGAAGTGACGCCGAATTGAGACCTGAGCAGTGAGTCCGCATGATCGAAACCGAAGATCCAATCATCAAGCGGAGTTAAAGCCGACTCAGAGGATATGAAAAACTCTGAGTCTGATAACGAAGCAGGTCGCAAACCCGCATCTGATAACGGGACAGCCGCAGTCTTTGCCCCATCAGTCCTGTCAGTCCTATCAGTCTCGCGCTCACGGTTGATAAGCAAGGCAAGAGAGTTGGGAAAAATGATTTCGCGTGGGGCAAAGACTTCAAGTTGTTCTTGAAGTCTTTGCCATGCGGAGTCGCCCTGAAATTGCGTAGCGAAGAATTCGCCGGTCGAGACATCCAGGACTGACAATCCCATACCCGCGCCCGATCCGCAGATCGACGCCAGGTAGCAATTTTGTTTGGTCTCCAATAACTGGTTTTCGAGGGCCGTTCCTGGAGTTATGACTCTGATGACTTCGCGCCGCATGAGCTTGGCGCCAGACTTCGGATCTTCTGTTTGTTCGCAGATTGCGACTCGATAGCCCTTCTTGACGAGTTTGGCTATATAGCCTTGCGCCGCGTGATAGGGAACTCCGCACATCGGCACAGGGTTCCCCCGCTCCTTATGGCGAGCCGTCAGCGTGATCTCCATCTCCCGCGACCCGATCAGCGCGTCGTCGAAGAAAAGCTCGTAGAAATCGCCGAGCCGGAAGAAGAGAAGCGTGCCGGGATGCTGCTTTTTGATCTCGTGATATTGCCGCAGCATCGGAGTCAACTGCGATGGTTTGTCAGGCGAAGGCATAGTAAAAGTCCCTGGTTGGTCTGAATTGTTCGACTACGGCGCGCCAATATATAATCCGCCTCGAAATTATGTCAAACAGCGGTTCTAAAGCGGATCGGTCCGGGCCGATCATTCTGGCCATTGACACCTCCTCATCTGAAGCGCGCCTGGCTGTTTCCATCTCGGAGAATGTCATTGCGGCTTTGACCATCAAGAACGACCGTCCTCATTCAAAGACACTTTTTTCGCAAATCTCAATCCTCTTACAGCTCGCGTACGTGAAGGCCGAGGAGATTGGCGCGTTCGCCGTGGCTACCGGCCCCGGAAGCTTCACTGGATTGCGGGTCGGCCTGGCCGCCGTTAAAGGTTTGGCGGACAGCCTTGACAAGCCGTGTCTGGGCGTTGATTCGCTCGATCTTCACGCGCTGGCTTCCGGCTTTGACGGCTCGCATCTGGTCTTGCTTTGCGCCGGCAGGGGAGAGGTCTATTGCGGATTTCGCGATGTGGCGTCGGGAGACATTGTTAATAGACCGATCAGCGATAAGATCGGCGAGCCATCATCTGTCTTGCGCGCCAGCACAGAATACTTGCGGCGATCCCCGCTGATCGTCGTCGGAGACGGAGTATATAAATATAAGCAGGAGGTCTCCGATCTCATCAATCAACTGCGAGTGGATGTAACAGCGGAGGCGATCTTCTTAAAACCGCGCCTGAATATCCCCTCAGTTCTGGCGCAGAGAGCGGCCCTCCTGATGAAGAAGAGTCAGACCCCGCCAGCCGCGCCTCACTACATCAGACAATCCGACGCGGAGATCATGTGGGAGCGGCGCCAATGACCGAGATTGAAATTCCCCGGGTGGATTTCATCGTCGCGCCGATGACGCCTGATCTTCTGCATTCGGTCGTCGCATTGGAAGAAGCGTGCGGCCTGAATTCACGCGGACTAGAGGGCTATCGAAAAATGTTATCGAACCCGAAGTCGGTTCTTCTGGTCGCCCTCACGCCCACCAGTCCTATAAGTCCTATCAGTCCCTTCAATCCCATCATTGGCCTCTTCTCCGGCGAAGTGGTTGTCGATGAATTGCAGATAGACAATCTGGCCGTGGCCGAGCGATGGAGGCGGCGGGGAATCGGGGGGGCGCTGCTGAGGTCCGCGCTGTCGCAGGCCTTTGGCCTCGGCGCGCGCGCTGCGACGCTCGAGGTCCGGTCCACAAATGCGACGGCCCGCGTGTTCTATGAGAAGGAAGGATTCACGCCCGTCGGCCTCAGAAGGCGCTATTACGCGGATCCGCCAGACGACGCTTTGCTGCTCTCCCGCGAAATTTAGCGGATCCGCCAGACGACCCTTTGCCGCCCTCCCGCGAAATTTAGAAGAATCATAAATGAACCTTGAAAGCGGGGGCATCATTGTATTACTATGCCGCCAAGCTGAGCAACCATGGTCAATCAACAACAACACAGGCAACTTTGTTTGCTTAGGAGGACAAGCCAATGAGCATATTAGCTAGCGAAGCGGCTTTGAAGGACTATCTTCTAGCCAATGACGACAGATATCGTGAATTGGCCTATGAGCATAAACGATACGAAGCTCGTCTGAGCGAACTTTCTTCCCTCCCCTATCCGAACGAAGAAGAACTCATTGAAGAAACAATCCTGAAAAAGAAAAAATTGCTCCTTAAAGACCAAATGGAAGCAATTGCGACAAAACATAAAACAAGCGTCACTTCTCACTGATCTAGCTCCACACGAAGCTACACGCAAAATTGAAAACGGGAACACCATCCGGTGTTCCCGTTTTCGTTGAGAGGGACGGTTTATAATGATTTTTAAGTTGTCAGAGAGAGCGCAATTATGAACGAGATCGAGCGAGTTGAAGAGAATCCGCCTCGTCGGGGGATAAGCCGCGGGATATATATCATTCCGAGCCTGTTCACGATCGGAAACATTTTGTGCGGATTTTACGCGGTGATAAATTCGCTAAAAGGCTATCAAGCGCACCACGCCGAGGCGGGGCGTCTTTTCGACAATGCCGCTCGCGCCATAGGGTATGCGGTTTTACTCGACGGCCTCGACGGAAGGATCGCTCGGATGACCAAAACCACCAGCGAGTTCGGGGTGGAGTTGGACAGTATCGCTGACGTCATAACCTTCGGGATCGCCCCGGCGGTGATGGCCTACACTTGGGGGTATGGTTCGACGCCCGGACTGGAGAGGCTTGGATGGGGGATTTCATTTTTCTTTCTGATTTGCGGCGCGCTCAGATTGGCCAGATTCAACGTAATGGCCAGAGCGCCACGGTTCTCCGTGCCGGGCAATACGCCGAAACTGGACAAGCGATTTTTTGTGGGCTTGCCTATTCCTCCAGCCGCCGGACTGCTCGCCGCGGTCATTCATTTTGTCCCTCAACCTCTGTCGAGCTACGACTCTCAACAACTCAGGATCTATAGTTGGGCGTTGCTGGTCGGCATGGCGCTTCTGGCCGTGTTAATGGTGAGCAGGGTCAGATACACGAGCTTTAAGAACGTCGGGTCGAAGAGCAATAAACCTTTCATCATTCTGCCGCTCTTATCTTTGCTCGTCGCCGGGATATGGTTTTACTCACAGTGGGTGCTGCTGGTGATCGCCCTCGCCTACGTCTCTCACGGCCCGTTGCTGAAAGTATGGGGCCTGCTCGGCCGATTCCGCCCCCAGTCATCAACGCCCGAAGAATCGGCGTCTGAAACCAGCGTCTGATAACGGATCAGGATTTTGATCATGCAGTGAAATCCGCAAGTGTCACATAAAGCATAATGTGACCGCAGAGGACATGATCAAATTGAATTCCACAGGACAGTCAGGCAATCAGATATGATGATGGCAAAATTGAATTCCACGCTTGCTGCGGACGCGACGGGAAGGATCGGAGGAGCGTATGCGGCTGATCAGTGTCTGTGCCTGATCGGAAAATTTGAGGGATTGACACCAGGACTGAAAGTCATTATGAGCCGGCTCATTTTTCAAGTTTCAAACTGAGAATTGCCGCTATCGGCCATATTCGCCCCATTGTCGGGGCGCCGCCCGCTCACGTATACTCGCCGTTTATTGGGAGACTCTGTCAAATTCAAAAGATCACACGAAGGAGCGATCTCGTGGCCAAACCTTTCGAGACCGTCTTAATACTCGATTTCGGGGCGCAGTACACCCAGTTGATAGCGCGGCGGATTCGTGAGCTGGGCGTCTATTGCGAAATCCATCCATTCAGCGCGGAAATAGAGAAAATACGCGCGCTCGATCCGAAGGGGATAATACTCTCCGGCGGGCCGAGTTCCGTTTATGAAGACGGAGCGCCGCATTGCAGCCCCCAGGTCATCGATCTGGGGGTTCCGGTTCTCGGCATCTGTTATGGCCTGCAGCTTATAAGCTACTTCTTGGGCGGAAAGGTCGAGCCTTCGAACCGCCGCGAATACGGCGCGGCGCGGATCAGGCTGCTCGGCGGCGGCCAAAACTCGAGGCTGCTCGCCCGTCTCCCGCAGGACTTTCCCGTCTGGATGAGCCACGGAGATCACGTGACGGTCGCCCCTCCCGGGTTTCAGGTGACGGCCGAGACCGATAACGCGCTGGGCGCGGTCGAGAACGTCGAAAAGGGAATATACGGGTTGCAATTTCACCCCGAGGTCGCGCATACGCCCGACGGCAAAAAGATACTCGGCAATTTCGTGAAAAACATTTGCGGCTGCGCCGGAGACTGGTCCGCCGCGTCATTCATCAGCGCCACGGTCGATCGAATAAGAGCTCAGATCAGCGACGGGAGGGCGGTCTGCGGATTGTCAGGGGGCGTTGATTCATCGGTCGCCGCCGCCCTGGTCGCCCGCGCCATTGGAGACAGGCTCACCTGCATCTTTGTCGACAACGGGCTTCTGCGAAAAGACGAGTTCGAGAAGGTGCTCAAGACCTTCAACGACTACGGGGGATTGAACGTCAAAGGCGTCGCGGCCGGCGAGAGATTTCTCTCGGCCTTACAAGACGTCGCGGACCCTGAGCGAAAACGCAAAATCATAGGGCGGGAGTTCATAGAGGTCTTCCAGGAGGAGGCTGCGAATCTGGGCAAGGTCGATTTCCTGGTTCAGGGAACGCTCTATCCCGACGTGATCGAATCGCAGTCGGTCAAAGGGCCTTCGGCGGTCATCAAGAGTCACCACAACGTGGGCGGCCTGCCCGAGCAAATGAAGCTGCGATTGGTTGAACCTTTACGTGAACTCTTCAAAGACGAAGTCCGCGCCGTCGGAAGGGAGTTGGGACTGCCCGACAGCCTTATCGATCGCCAGCCATTCCCTGGCCCCGGATTGGCCGTCAGAATCCTGGGCCCGGTCGACCAAAACAAAGTCAAGCTCTTGCAAGACGCCGATGACATAGTACGCGAAGAGATCGAGCGGGCGAACCTCTATCATAAACTCTGGCAGGCGTTCGCAGTCCTTCTGCCGATACAGACTGTGGGCGTGATGGGAGACCAGCGAACGTATGAGCAGGTGGTCGCCATACGTGCGGTCGAAAGCCAGGACGGGATGACCGCCGACTGGGCGCGCATTCCGTTCGAGGTTTTGGAAGCGATCAGCCGCAGAATAATCAGCGAAGTCCGCGGGATCAACCGCGTTGTTTATGACATAAGCTCTAAGCCACCCAGCACGATTGAATGGGAATAAGCATTTGCTTGAATATAGAAACGGCGCTTAACGGTTAAGCGAGAAGTTAAACAAACGATTTAATTCAATGGATAAGCAATTTGTTCACCTGCATTTACATACCGATCACAGCCTGCTCGATGGCGCAATAAAGATCGAGCCTCTGGCCCGAAGAGCCGCGGAATTGAAGATGCCCGCGGTGGCGATAACCGACCACGGAAACCTCTACGGCTCGCTCTCCTTCTATCACAAGATGCGTGACGCGGGAGTGAAGCCGATCATCGGCATCGAGGCGTACATCGCCCGCGGCAGCCGGCATGACCGAGGCGCCGAAAAACTGACTCCCGGCGACAGGGCGACGAATCACATCGTTTTGCTGGCGAAGAATCTGACCGGCTATCACAATCTGGTTAAGCTATCGTCATTCGCCTACATCGAAGGCTTCTGGCGCAAGCCGAGGATAGACAGGGAACTGCTGGCGAAATACAGCGAAGGGATCATCGGATTGTCGGCGTGCATCAGCGGCGTTCCGCCCCACCTTCTTCTGCGGGACCAATTTGATGAGGCGGCGCGGGCGTCGCTGGAGTTCCAGGACATCCTGGGCAAGGGAAATTACTACCTCGAGATTCAGGAGCACGGCCTGGACGCGCAGAAGCGAATCCGCAAGCCCCTGATCGAGCTTTCCAAGAAGACAGGCATCCCGATGGTGGCGACGAATGATTCGCACTACCTGATGGACACTGACGTCAAGGCCCACGACACGCTGTTGTGCATCGGCACTGGAAAGACCATCAACGACCCCAACCGACTGACCTACGGCTCGCCGAAATACTATTTCCGAAGCGCGGAAGAGATGTGGGAGACCTTCGGCGAAGAGCCTGACCTGTTGCTGCGGACTATGGAGATCGCCGAGAAATGCGACCTGGAGTTCCCCAAGGCGATTGACCAGGTCCCCATATACCCGGTTCCAGACGGGCACACTGTAGACAGTTATTTCGAGAAGGTAACCCGCGACGGCTTTGAGGAGCGCTGGCGCGAAGTCTGGCGCCAGCTTGAATCGAGCGGATCGCTGCGCCATCCCATCTCCAATTACCGCGACCGCCTGACGCACGAGATCGAGACAATCAAGCGGATGGGGTACTCCGGCTACTTCCTGATCGTCTGGGACTTCATTCGCTACGCTAGGGACAAAGGGATTCCTGTCGGACCAGGGAGAGGATGCCTGGCCGGAGATGTGCCTATCGTCATGGCCGATGGCGCGACAAAGCCTATAGCGCAGGTGAAATTGGGCGATAGGGTTCGCTCCCACACCGGGCGAGCCTTAGCGGTAACAGCATTGCATCGTTACGACGTAGGTGAACCGATGGTACGGCTGAGGTGTTATTACGGCGATTCAATCGGCGTCACTCTGACTGGCGATCACAAAGTTTTAGCTGAACGCGGCGTCAGGCCTGAATATTGGGAGCGACTGTCGGCTTCGACACAGCGTGCCAGGCGCGGATGGGAAGAGCCTACAGGCAAGCTCGATTGGATTCCGGCGAATCAGTTGAAGCCAAGTGATTGGGTTTGGGTTCCAACGCCAAAGGTCGAGGTCGCGCCACTCGAGATGATTGATCTCGCGACCACGTCCAACCCCGCATGGGCGCATGTATCTACAGATTACATTGAGGATAAACGCCCCGTTAATCAAGCGTTCGACTACTCTATGCGCGAGGTTCACAGACACACAGGTGTGAGCCGGAACAGCCTGAGATTCATAATGCGAGGTTCTGCGCCGCTAAGGCCTAACCCACGCCACGACAGGGCAGCGGCGACGCTCCAGGAATACGTTGCGCCACAATTCGATTCTCTTGACGAGTGGCGTCATTGGATCAGCGATCAGAGTCAGGTAAGGACGTGTATAACCCGTTTCATTCGTCCGGACAGCCGCTTTTTCCGCATTCTCGGGCGATGGATAGCCGACGGCTGGCTTCGCTCTGACGATGATCGAACCTTTGGGCTATGTTTCCACTCAGATGATGAGGCGGGAATCGCCGAGGCGTTGACGTTCTTTGAATCGCTCGGACTTCAGCCTTATATCAGGGCCTCCAAAAATCGCAAATTGACGCAAATCACGGTGCGCAGTCGAACTCTTGTCGCTTACTGGCGTTCCCTTTTTCCGCATTATCGCTCGACACCTGAAACGAAACATATTCCAGAATTTGTTTTACTCCTGCCTGAAGAAAACGTCCTTGACGTATTGGCCGGCTATTGGAGGGGAGATGGATACGTAGGCGCTTCACAGCAGAGTAAATACATGGCCACAACCGTTTCTCGCACGCTGGCCGACCAGGTGCGATTTCTGGGTTGGCGATGCGGCATCCCGTCATCCTTGCGAAGGGATGATCGACACGATGACCGCTTTCACACGCAGCCAAGCTACGTCATTGTGATGGCGAAAGATGAACGATTGGCTGAACGACTTGGAGCGTTTCCGAAGGCTGCGCAATACTGCTGGCGCGTGGTTGAAGGCGGGATACTTTTGCGAATACGCGAAGTTGAGGAAGTTGAGGGGGTTAAAGAGGTCTTTGATTTAACAGTTGAAGAAGACCACACATATCAGACTTCTTCATTCGCCGTCCATAACTCAGCGGCGGGAAGTTTAGCGGCCTATTGCCTGAAGATCACCGATGTTGATCCGATTCAATATGATCTACTCTTCGAGCGTTTCTTGAACCCGGAACGCGTAACTATGCCAGACATTGATGTTGACTTCTGCGTGCGCGGGCGGGCGGAGGTCATCAATTACGTGAGCGACCTGTACGGCAGACAGAACGTCGCGCAGATCATCACGTTCGGAACGATGGCTTCGAGGGCGGTGATCAAGGATGTAGGACGCGCCCTTGAAATGCCATACGCCGAGGTCGAAAAGGTCGCCAAGATGATCCCGCCGCCAGTGCGCGGGCGAAATGTTTCGATTGACGACGCGATCAAACAGAATCCGGATCTGAGAAAGGCCATCGACACTGACGAAAAGATCAGCGAGTTGATCGAAATCGCCCGTAAACTGGAAGGCTGCGCCCGTCATACTTCGGTTCATGCCGCCGGCGTGGTTATATCGCCCCTGCCGATTCATGAGCTGGTCCCGGTCTGCAAAGGGCAGAATGACGAGCTGACTACCCAGTTCGTGATGTCTGACCTCGAGAAGACCGGGATGCTCAAGATGGACTTCCTCGCCCTGACAACCCTCACCATTATCGAGGACTGCCTCAAATCAATCGAGCGTGAGATGGGCGAACGACCGGATCTGGCGAAGATTCCTCTGGATGACAAACCGGCGTTGAAGCTGTTTGCGGATGGATTGTTGAATGCAATTTTCCAATTCGAATCATCGGGTATGGTTGAGATTTGCCGCAAGCTCAAACCGGAGGGCTTGGAGGATCTATCCGCGCTCAACGCGCTCTACCGTCCCGGGCCTCTGGATGGCGGAATGGTGGATGATTACATAGAACGCAGACATGGCCGTCGCAAGGTTCAATACATAGTTCCCCAGATGAAGGATACTCTGGAAAATACCTATGGCATTTGCGTAAGTGGTGATGCGCTGGTCGCCGACGCGCGCACCGGGCGGCGATACCGGCTCGATGAACTTGAGAGCGTATCTGATCTGGTTGTTCAAGGAGTTGATGCAGAGTGGCGGCCGGGGCAAGGACGCGTCCTGCGGTGGGTTGATAACGGCGTAAAACCGGTTTATCGCCTGACGCTGCGCGGCGGATCTCAGGTAAAAGTGACTTCCGATCACCGGTTGTTGACCGTCGAAGGTTGGCGCCCCCTTTGCGATTTGCGCGTGGGAGATTTTGTTGCGACGCCTCCGTTCCTATTCGGGCCGGAGGAAACCTCCGCCGCCACTATTGACCGGAGTAAGTTGCGTTTACTTGCTTATCTGATTGCCGATGGCAGTTTAACCAGCGGGACTACATCTGACTTTGTTTCTAAAGACCCGGCCTTGCTTGAAGAGTATCGGCGTTGCCTTGAATCATTCGATAATGTAAGGCCTGTTTTCGTCCCGCAGATTCACGGCGTGACACGGATCAGTGTGGCCAAGAGGAATGGAGATGATTATCACGCGCCGAATTCCGTGCTCGCCTGGCTGCGTGAACTTGGGCTGAAACTTCCGGCAGGGAGCAAACCTGGCGGGCTATCCAGCCATGAGAAACATGTTCCAGCTTTTGTCTTTGAGCTTGGCCGCGATGATATAACCTTTTTCCTGGCTTCATTGTGGGATTGTGACGGCTATATAGGCCGGCGTTTGTGTCACTACCGCACGATTTCGCGCCGCCTGGCCGAAGACGTGCAGACATTGTTGCTGCGGCTTGGAATCCACTCCACGATCTATCGCGCGAAATATACCGTTAACAAGGCGCTCGAAGACGGGACCGTGACGCGTGAATCTTATCAAGTCACGGTCTATGATACGGCGCTTCTGGCTGAGCTGTTGCGCTCGCATCTGGTCTCCGAAAAACGACTCGTCGCCTGCGGCGGACGTGAACATCCGACGATTGCGCGCGCGCCCTTCCTGGCCGAAGTGAAGAGCGCGTCATCGCTTTCTAGCCGAGCGCTGATGGCTCGCTATGGGATTGATCGCCAGCACTTCGCCCCGGCAAGGCGAAAACGCGATAGGATCGCCGCGCATGTCGTCGCGCCGTTGGCGCAATCTCTCAACCTGCCACAGACACGCCGCCAGTTGAATGTTCTCTGGGAGGAGATCGTCTCGATTGAAGCGGCTGGCGACGAACGTGTATACGACCTCACGGTCGAAGGGATACATAGCTTCGTCGCCAATAACGTCATCGTTCACAATTGCGTTTATCAGGAACAGATCATGCAACTCGCGCAGAATCTGGCTGGCTATTCACTTGGCGAAGCCGATCTGATGCGCCGCGCCATGGGCAAGAAGAAAAAAGAGGAGATGGCCAAGCACGAAGAGAAGTTCATCAGCGGCGCGGTCGCTCGTGGTATTCAGGATGACAAGGCGCGACGGATCTTCACCCTGATGGCGCAATTCGCCGATTACGGTTTCAACCGCAGCCACTCTTTCGCCTATGCGTATCTGGCCTATCAAACGGCCTATCTGAAGGCTCACTATCCGACGCATTTTTACGCAGCGGTTCTGTCGAATGAAATCGCCAACACGGCCAAGCTGGCGAGATACATCAGCGAGATGAAGACTTTCGAAATCGAACTTCTTCCCCCGGATGTCAATTCCAGCCACGAAGGGTTTACGCCGGTGGGGAAGGCCATCAGGTTCGGCCTGGCCGCCATAAAGGGGTTGGGTTCTTCCGCCGTGCAGATGATCATCAGCGCGCGCGAAGATGGCGCCCCGTTCCGCTCGATCTATGATTTTGCGGAGCGAGTCGACCAGCGCGCCGTGAATAAGCGGGTCCTCGAGTCGCTAATAAAATCTGGCGCTTTCGACGGCGTCGCTCCTAACAGGGCTGCGATGATGGCCGTTGTGGACAAGACGATCGAGTATGGCGCGAGAGCGCAGCGCGACAAGCTCTCCGGGCAGACAGGTCTGTTCGCCGACGTGACGAGCGCGTCCGTCGAAGAACCCGCGCTTCCATCCGTCCCTGCCTGGAGCAAGAAAGAGAGTTTGGCTTTCGAGAAAGAAGCGCTGGGATTCTATGCCAGCGGCCATCCTCTGGAAGATTACGCCGATGCGATCAAGGGGCTGACGCGGTTCGACAACGGTAACATAGAGGCGGCGGCGCATGGGGACCATGTCGCATTGGGAGGAATCATTGTCGATCCGGCGACGAAGACTACGAAGAAGGGGGACCGCTTCGCGCTGTTCCGGCTCGAGGATCAGTACGGGGCCGTGAAAGTGGTTTGCTGGCCGGAGCAGTTCAACAAGTACAAGAACCTCCTTCAATCAGATGAGGTCGTGCTCGTCAGGGGCAGGCTCGAACTATCCGATGAAGGCGGCGCGGGGGCAACAATAGTCGTTCAAGAGATTCATCAGTTGGAGAGGGCCAGGTCTAGCGCGGCCAGGGCGATCGTAATCAAGATGCCGGAGCGTTCCGTCACGGCTAAGGGATTAGCGTCGTTGGGCGACCTCGTCTCCAGACATCAGGGGAGCGCCTCTGTTCTACTTCAGGTGGAGACCGATGATGGTATGACGGTTCGTCTCAGGCCGCAGCAATTCTTCAGGGTGAATGTCTCGCCGGAGTTGACTGCGGAGATTGAAAAAATAGGGGACAATTGGCAAGTCGAGTTGGTAGTCGGCGAATAAATATGAAACTGGTAAAGAGCGAACAGGATAGCGGGCAGGCGGCGATAGAGCGTGTGCAGTTGGCCAGGCACGATCGGCGGCCTTATGCGATGGACCTCATTGGCAGGATTTTTACCGATTTTTGCGAAATTCATGGGGATCGTAAATTCCGCGACGATCCGGCCATCGTGTGCGGCGCCGCCAGGTTTCAGGGGCGTCCGGTCGTCGTGATTGCACACCAGAAGGGCAGGGACGTGCGTGAGAGGCAGGCCAGGAATTTTGGAATGCCCAAGCCGGATGGGTACAGAAAAGCGCTGAGGGTGATGAAAATGGCAGAAAAATTCGGCCGCCCCATATTCACGTTGATAGACACTCCCGGCGCCTATCCCGGCATAGACGCCGAGGAGCGTGGCCAGGCGGAGGCAATCGCGGTCAACCTGCGCGAAATGGCGCGGCTGAAAGTTCCGATCATTGTCACGATAACCGGTGAGGGCGGATCGGGCGGCGCTTTAGCCATAGGCGTGGGTGACGTGACGAACATACTCGAAAACGGAATATACTCCGTGATCTCGCCCGAAGGTTGCGCGGCTATCCTGTGGAAGGACGCCGCCCTGGCGCCGCAGGCGGCGAGCAATTTGAAGCTGACCGCGTCGGAGCTTAAAAACCTGGGGATTGTGGATCGAATAGTGCCCGAACCCAAAGGCGGCGCCCACGAGGATTGGGATGAGGCGGCGGCCCATCTTGCTGAAGCATTGAAAGAGTCGCTGGCGGAAGTCGCCTCAATGACAGATAGTGACCGCGTTGCGCGCAGATATCAGAGATTCAGAAAGATGGGAGTTGTGGAAGCTTCGGAGTGATGTCGGAGCAAGGAAGGATTGTCGGCGCGCCGACAATCCTTCTAAGTCTAGCGGCTAGAATGGGATGTCGTTGTCGTGAGGCGGTTCCATGTCGTCAGCGCCTTCAGGCTGTCGTTGCCCTTGGGCTGCTTGAGATGTGAACGCTTCACCAGCTTCGTCTCCCTTTGTGCCCAGAAAATGCAGATCTGTGGCATCCACTGCTAAAGACGTTCTCTTGACCCCATCGCGATCTGTATATTCTTCCTGTCTCAGTCGGCCCTCCACATAGACTTGTTTGCCTTTGGACAGATATTGATTCGCGATTTCGGCCAGTCTTCTCCAAAGGGTGACCCTAAACCAGGTAGTGATGTCCTGGGGCTCGCCTGTGCGCGAGTCCTTACGCCTCTCTGTGGTTGCGACGCTGATATTGCAAACAGCTATGCCTTGAGGCGTGTACCTGAGTTCCGGGTCCCTGCCGAGGTAACCGACTATTACGATTTTGTTAAACGATGCCATAGGGGTTCTCCTTGTTAAGAGTTGTTTGGTTATTGTGAGCGATAGTCCTCGCTCACTGAACGTCGCGCCGGAAATGTCGCGCCAAGATGTCACGCCAAAACGCCGTGATGACGCGCTGGGTTATCTTCTCGCCTCCCCCAATCTGACAAGTTCGGCTTTCGCCGTCTCAGATTCCTGAGTGTTGGGGTGAAGAGATACAACGGACTTCAGAGCCTCAACCCCTTCCTGGCGTCTTTCCATTTGAAGCAAAGTCAATCCTTTTTTGAGGCGAGCGCTAGCCACCCTATCCCCATTGGGATATTTCGTGAGAAGGCCGTCGTATTCAGCCAGAGCTTCGGCGAGTTTTCCTTGCGCAGCCAAGCTCTCGGCGATCCAGAAACAAGCGTCATCGGACTTCTCGGTTTGACCGAAAGTCTTCAAGTAAACTCTGAAGAGATTGACGGCCGAATCGTAATCTCCCTCCCTGTATTTCAAATATGCTTGGGAGAAGGCGATCTCCGGGTCCTCCGTATTTTGCCTATTATTCCGGCTCTCCTGCTCCTGCAGCTTGCGCTGAAATTCCTGCAGGGATTGTTTAAGGGAATCGATGTTTTGACCCAGTTGAGAGACCTGTCGGTTACTGGTCGCTATTTGCTCGGAGATTTTTGCCAGGTGAGCGTTGACGCCAGCGACCGCGTTGGCCTGCGACCCTTGATTGCGCTGTAACTTATCATCGATTGATGATAAAGTTCTCGTGGAAGTATCTGAAGCGCTTCCCAGGTTGTTCAACGAGGTCTCGGATTTCACCTGCCATTTATCGAATGATTCCTGTAGATCTCTTATCTGTCTTTGAAGCACCAGGACTTCGCCCTGCAGTCTGATGATAAGTTCTTTGTCGTCCCTGGTCGGAATGCTCGCCCCGGTAATCAGAAGTATCGCCGCGGCGAAGGCTAAATATGTGTATCGCTGCCCAGATTGCTGCATAGATCGCTCCTTTTCTGTTGGATATACGCTCGTGTTGTTGTAGCCTACACGGCCTTCGTCGGGGGTTAAACGAACATTCTCGCTCGAACTTTGGCGACTCTGGGGAGTGTAGAGTTCCCCAAACTCTAAAAGGTGGTGGAATAGTTTTCTATTCATTGCCTAACCCTTATCACACTTATGAATCTCGAAGTATAATCTTTCCGGTTAGCGACGTAAACGAGTTTCTGAAACAGCCAATGGGATATGCTGCGACTTTTGAATATCGTAAATTTTGCGGTAATTGATCGGTTGCAAGTAGAGTTCAAGCAAGGCCTCAATGTCCTGAGCGGGGAAACCGGGTCGGGCAAATCGATCCTGATAGACGCGCTGGGCCTGTTGCTGGGCGATCGTTCTTCCACGGACTTCATCCGGACGGGGGAGAATCGCGCATTCATCGAAGGCGTCTTTGAAATAGATGGCAATACGCCGCTCGAGGAGTTGCTCACCCGAGCGGGCGTGGACACGAGCGAGGGCGAAGCGCTGATCAGGAGAGAACTGGTCGCCCAGGGGAGAGGAAGGATCTTTATCAACAATCAGGTCGCCAATGTCGGCTTGCTGAAATCGATGCAGCCGCACCTGATTGACATACATGGGCAGGGCGATCAGCAGAGCCTGCTGCTGCCGGAATCCCACCTCAATCTCTTCGACTCCTTCGCCGGGGCCTCAAAAAATCGCGCGCGCGTGTCGCAGGCTTATGATAATCTGCAACGCCTGGCCAGGGAGTTGGAGCAGATCAGACAAAGCGAGTCGGAGCGGCTGCGAACTCTGGACATGATAAATTTTCAGATCTCTGAGATCGAACAGGCCCGTCTGACCCCTAATGAAGACGTGGAGTTGGAGGCGGAACGAAATCTGCTCGTCAACGCCGAGAGGCTCGCCGAGTTATCCGGCGACGCTTACAGGAGGATATATGATGACGAGGACTCGATTCTCTCCTCCCTCTCGGTCGCGCAAAAGAGGATCAACGACCTGGCGGCGGTGGACAGTCGCTTCGCTCCCTACATAGAGCAATTGTCCACGGTCAAGCACATTCTCAATGACGCGGCCTTCTTCCTGGGAGAGTATTACGGCGGCATTCAGGCGTCGCCAGATCGCCTCGGCGCGGTGGATGACCGTCTGATGGAGTTGAATCGCCTCAAAAGGAAGTACGGGGATTCGGTGGCGGCGGCGCTGGAAACCCTAGCCGAATTGGTCGAGCGCAGGGTACAGTTGATGAACAGCGATGAGCATTGCCAGGTATTGGAATCGCGCGTGCGTCAGGCGCTCGGTGAATACGGGAAAGAATCCTCCGTCCTGGGCGATTTGAGACACGGAGCGACGTCGAAATTCGAGCGCGCCGTCAATAACGAACTCAAGGACGTGTCGCTCGGCGCCGCGCGCTTCTCCGTGAGGCTTAGCGCATCGCAAAAAGGCCAGTTGGCTCAAAAGTTGCAGTCTTTGCTCGGAGAGGGGATCGGCGAATCTGATAATGGAGGGGTTCGGCGCTCCGGGAATGAGGACGTCGATTTCCTGTTCTCCGCCAATCCTGGAGAAGAATTGCGCCCTATGAACGGGGTTGCGTCCGGCGGCGAACTTTCCAGGTTGATGCTGGCGCTCAAAACGATAACAGCGCCTTCGCTCTTTCCCAAGACGTTGATATTCGATGAAATCGATGTCGGCATAGGGGGCAAGGTCGCCGACGCTGTGGGGATGCGGCTGCGCAGGCTGGCAAAGACCAATCAGGTTCTGTGTGTGACTCACCAGCTCCAGATCGCAAGGTACGCCGACGCTCATTTCCTGGTGAATAAGGACATTGTCAATGGCCGAACACTCACGAATGTAGTCGAATTGGATGAGCAGGGAAGGATAGAGGAGCTCGCCAGAATGATAGGCGGCTCCGAAATCACCGCGTCCGCCAGGAAGCACGCTAAAGAACTGATCAAATCAGTTGCGGTTGAGGGGTGATTTTAAATCGCAAATAGCAGTTGAAGTAATACATGAGGTTTTAATTTTCTGAATAAGATAATAAAATCGGTACTTTGCGACGAATACTTCAATTTTTGCATGAGTCATGAATAAAAAAGTCTACCTTGAAACATACGGATGCCAGATGAATGTTCACGATAGTGAGAAGGCTATACGTATGTTTTCTGATCTCGGATATTCGCAAACATCCGAAGTAAGTGAAGCTGATCTGGTCTTGCTAAATACCTGTATGGTCAGAGAGAAGGCTGCGCGTAAGGTTTTCGCCAGAATAAATGAGATCAAGAACGAGAGAAGGAGAAACCAGTCGAAAATAGCGTCTGATAACGGACTGCCAGTCTTCGGCGTCATGGGGTGTGTAGCTCAGGCAGAGGCTGACCGGTTATTCGAGCGCAGCCGGGATATAAAAATGGTGATGGGGACACAGGCGATCTCGCGGCTGCCGGCGCTGATGGAACAACTGGATAAGGGCTTCAGTCGGGTCATAGACGTCCGACTCAGCAAGGAATCTGAGTTCCTGGAGTTGGAGGCGTCCAGCAGACAGACAAAGCACATCGCATACATCACCATCACCGAAGGCTGCAACAAGTTCTGTTCATTCTGTATCGTTCCCTTTACGCGCGGGCGCGAGCGAAGTCGGCCCGCCGATCGCATTATTGACGAAGCGAAGGCTCTCGGCGAACAGGGCTACCAGGAGATTCATCTGCTCGGACAGAACGTCAACAGCTACGGTCTGAGTGGGAGGTATCACGGAAACCCGGCTTCCGCCCCTTCCGCGCAAGAGGACGGCGATGAAATCACTTTCGCCAAACTTCTCGACAGGGTGGCGGCGGAGAGCGGCGTTCCGAGAATCAAATATACGACCTCATATCCCAGAGACTTTGACGAAGAGATCGTGCGGGTGATGGACGAGCGCGAGAATCTATGTGAGTGGATACATCTGCCGGCCCAGGCGGGGAGCGATCGTGTGTTGAGGGCGATGCGTAGAGGTTACACCCGAAGGGAATATATCGAGAAGATCGAGGCCATCAAGGGGGCGAGAAGGGAGATCTCAATCACCGGGGACATGATTGTTGGCTTTCCCGGAGAGACGGATGACGATTTCAATGAGACAATGAGTCTAGTCGCCGAGGTCGAGTACGACGGCCTGTACATCTTCAAATACTCGCCTCGACCCAGAACCCCGGCCGCCGCATACGCCGACTCGATTCCTGAGGAGGCGAAGACTGAAAGGTTTTTGAGACTACAAGAGCTACAGGATCGGATTCAGAGGCGGCGTTACGAAAGATACCTCGGACGAACAGTTGAGGTGTTAGTTGAAGGGATGAGTTCAAGATCGCCTTCAGACTACACCGGACATACAAGATGCAACAAGGTGGTGAACTTCCCCATAGCCGCTGAGGCTTTGGGCAAGCTGGTTAACGTGAATATAAACGGAGTGAAGAGCCATAGCCTGTATGGGGAGATGGCAGGGGATTGTGTTTAAAGATTGTGTTTAACAGCGCCGCGCGCGTAAGCAAGCGGTTGAAGTGATGGAATGGCCGCTCGCTTACGCGCGCGGTACTGGTTGGAAGAGGAATTATGGAGCTGGAAGTCAAGATTCGAGGTCTTTTGGTTGATCCTACTACAAACTCCCCGATAGTTCTGTTGAAGGAGTTGGACGGCGAAGGCATCTTACCCATCTGGGTCGGCCCGTATGAGGCCAACTCGATCGCCTCCGAGATCGAAAAACTCTCCCCGCAGCGCCCGATGACGCACGACCTGCTGAGGAACGTGATCATGCAGATGGGCGGCGACGTGAGGCGCGTGGTGGTGACGGAACTCCGCGAGAACACGTTCTACGCCGTGATCGAAATAATGAGCGACGGTCAGTTGGTCTTGATCGACTCCAGGCCCAGCGACGCCATAGCCCTGGCCCTGCGAGTTGATTGTCCGATCTTCATCCGCGAAGAGGTTCTGGAAGCCTCCAAGCGCGGAGACGGCGCTGGAATTCATGACGAGGAGGGCCTGGATGAAGATGTCGAATGGCCGGAAGAGATCGACGATGTCCCTGACACCGGCTATAAGATGTAATAGAAGACCTGAACGAGGACGACCTTAGCCACAGGGAGGCCATTTTGCGAGACATTAAGATCGCAATCGCAAATCAAAAGGGAGGTGTGGGGAAGACCACGACCGCAATCAATCTCTCTGCCGCTCTCGCGCAGAAGGGGAAGAAAGTCTTGCTCGCCGACATCGATCCCCAGGCCAACAGCACTATCTCTTTTCTTGATAACGGGAACCTTGAGAACAGCCTGTCCATTTATGACCTCCTGACTGACATGAAATTGTCTTTAAGCGATGTCTTAAAGAAGACGTCGGTGGAAAATCTGGATTTGATCCCGTCGCGAATACATATGGCCAAACTGGAAAGGGAATTGATCGGAGAACTCGATGCCCACTTCCGCTTGAAAGACAGGCTCGATCCGATCACCAAAATGTACGATGTCGTGATAATTGATACCCCACCGACGCTGGGTCTGATAACGGTAAACGCCTTGGTTGCCGCCACCCATTTAATAATCCCGATCCAATCGTCATACTTTGCCCTTGAAGGCACAGATGACCTGCTTGAAACAATCGAAAGAATCAAGGCCAGGCCTAATCCGGAACTTGAGGTTCTGGGGGTCGTGGTGACTTTGCATGATCGCAGAACCACCTTGTCAAGAGACATATACGACCAAATATGTCAAGTGTTTGGCGACAAGGTTTTCTCGACTACAATCTCGAAATCCGTCAGGCTGGAAGAGAGTCCGGCCTACAAAGAATCGATATTTACTTTTGCTCCAGCTTCGACTGGCGCAGTTGAATACGCAAAGTTATGCGAAGAGGTGATTCGCCGTGCCTGTTAAACGTGGTTTGCCCTCAACTATAAAGATGAGACACGATCGTCACTACGTGGAGGAATTGTCCTCACGTGGCGCGATCGTCGGATGTATGATCGCGCTCGACCGCCTGGAACCCAACCCGCTTCAGCCGCGCGTAGATCTCGGCGATCTAGAGGAGCTGATCGCTTCAATCAGAGAAAGGGGAGTGCTCGAACCGCTGCTCGTGCGCCCGTCGCAGGTGGGCGGGCGATTCATGATCATCTCCGGCGAGAGGCGATTCCGGGCGGCCCGCGAGGCGGGGCTGCGCGAAGTCCCGTGCATAGAGTTGAACGTCGATGATCGGGCGGTTGCGGAGATCGCCCTGATCGAGAACCTTCAACGCAAAGACCTCACGCCTTATGAAGAGGCCGAAGGCTTGCTGGCCCTGAAGGAACGCTTCGGCTACACGCACGAAGACATCGCCAAAAAGATCGGCAAATCGCGGTCGTCAGTGACCGAGTCTTTGATCATCGCCGCGCTGCCGGACGAGATCAAAAATCTGTGTCAGAAGGCCAACATCAACTCGAAATCGATGTTGTTGCAGGTCTCCAAGCAATCAGACGCCGATTCGATGCTTCAATTTATCAACCGCGTTTCGGAGCAGGGAATGAATCGGGACGAGGCCAGAAAAGCCGGCAAGAAGAAACAGTCGCGCCCGCAACCCTACGTCTACCGCCACCAGTCTCCGTCCAAAGACTACACGTTAGAGGTGCGATTCCGCAGGTCGTCAGTGTCGAAGGAAGAGCTGTTGCAGGTCATTCAACAATTGCTCGCAGAGTTGATAGAGTCTCAAGACTGACTGCTCTACAGCAGTTTTCAGTTGGGCGAGCAGATTTAACCGCAGAGGACGCCGCAGGGGCGCGGAGGTCGGCTGATTATTCTTAAGCTCTGCATTGAATTGGAAATCCGAAGCAACGGCATTATCCTACCCCCGTTGAGAATGTACGGGGTGCGCTTCCATAACTGACTAAGGGATTCAGCGGTTCGGCATTGATCATCAGGTTTAATGGGAGGGCTGAAAACTCTCCGCGCCGGCGAACATAGGAGATCGGATATGTCAAATGGACATTGGCCCTATTACTTGAAGATCGACGGTGAGATTTTGAAAGATGCGATGATCTCGCACCTCGAAATCCGTCAGGAACTAGGGACACATTACTGGCTTGACGTTGAGTTTCGTCTACTCAACCAGCAACAACCTCCAGTCGCCGAGTACCTGGGTAAACCGATCGAGTTCATCACCTTCGAGGAGCTCAGCTCCGAAATGCCGATTTTCAGCGGTTTGGTCTGGAAAGCGGAGATGGCGTTTGAGCTGCATGGGGATTTCATCGCGCGTCTGCGCGGGGTAACCAACTCCTACAAATTACAACTCACCCCGGAGGAGGATTATTTCTTTAAAAAGAGCCTGCCTGAAGTCGCCGATAAAATAATCAAAGAAGACGGGTTGACACTGGACTTTAATGCGGACGGACAGTTCGCGAAGATGAATTATGTGCAATGGGGCGAGAGCGATTTCGATTTCCTTCTGCGGATTGCCGATGATCAGGGCTGCCAGCTCCGCCCGACGCCCAAAGGCATCGAAATCCGCCGCGGGTTCGCCGACACCGGCCTCGTCCTGCGATGGCACGACGAACACGGCGTGATCCAATTCTCGATTGCCGGCGAATTGGGGCAACCGGCGTTTGATGGGGCCTGTTACGATCCACGCACGATGAAGAGCAGCCGATTCACCAAAGTTCAAAAAGCCCCACAATTCTTTCCGGATACCGCTGCGGACATGATCGAGGCCGTCATCCAGCAATCGAAACAGTTACCGTCAGACCGGCTTGTCTTCGATGGAAGGGCTCCGAAGATCGAAAACTATCGCGACAGGCTGGAAAAGGAGAGCCAACGCTCAATTGGATCGAAGGTAACCGCAACCGGCGTCAGCCGCAACGCGCAACTTAAACCCGGCGATAAGGTCAAACTTGAAGGGCACAACTTCTCGGCGCAGGGTGAATATGGATTGATGAAGGTCGTTCACCGCTACGACCTGAGCTACGGTTATCGCAACGATTTCATCGCCACGCCGTGGGAAGAGTACACGCTCGCCCAGCAACCGCAGCCGCAGCGCATGTCCGGCGTTGTTCCAGCGCGAGTTGTCAATCATAACGATCCGCGCGGAATGGGGCGGCTGCAGATCAAATACGACTGGATGAAAGAATCTGAGACAGCCTGGGCCCGGATGACTACTCCTAGCGCGGGAAGCGGGCGCGGCTTCATGTTCATGCCCGAGATCGGCGATGAGGTGCTAGTGGCGTTCGAGCATGGTGACCCAGAGCGGCCTTATATCGTCGGCGCCCTCTGGAACGGTGTGGACGGCGCGCCGCGCGAGGGATTCTTGGAAGAGGAAGGAATGGACACTGTGGGCAGTAATGAAGTCCAGGTGCCAAAAGACGTGGCCCGGAACGACATCAAACGCATCGTCACCAAAAGCGGCCATCGCATTCAGTTAGTTGACGTGGAAGGCAAAGAGTCCATCGTGATTTCCACGCCGGGCGGGCAAATCATCCAGTTGATCGATCAATGCCCGGAAACTGGCGGGAGAAAGATGCTGGGGCTGACTTCGCCAGGAGATATTTTTATTAATGCCCCTGATGGCAGAGTCCATATCCGCAGCAAATACTTCTCCAAGGACATTGGGTGAAAATCCCTGCAATGTATCGAGCCATGTTGAGTCTGATGAAAACCAGCAAGAAAGGACCGGATGAACGCTATGCCCGATGATGAAAACTCCCAGGTTTTTGGCGCAAACTGTTTGACCTGCACCGCGACGCCGGCGCCTCCCGCCGGGGCGGACAATCACCTGTCTATCCCCAACAACAGCCTTGGCGACTATTACTCCGTAACAAATCAGAGCTTTGTTTGCGGTCAGGGCGCAGGCCAGCAGCAACTCTCTGTTCGAACCGGTGATCATACAACTCAAGTTGCGGATAATCAGTGTACTATCGTGATTGGGGAGATTGTAGTCCGATCTCAGACCAATCAAATAGTTATCAACGCCGCAACTCGCATTGAATTGAATGTCGGAGCCAGCAAACTTGTCATGGATAATGAGGGAAACATTACTCTCACCGGCAAAACGATAAAGATTCATGGAACCTCGTCGACCGAAATCGATGCGCCTAACAACCATGTTTGTGGAGTGACAAAAATGGACGGTGGAGACGTGTTTATCAATTGATATTGGCGGAGGTTGACTAAAGTGAACACATTCGAACGCCACAATACCTCGGGAAATGGCGATGATAGAGTTATTCGATTTAGACAACCATTTAGCGCAAAATATACCTTAACTATAACCACAGACATCTTGGCGGGGTACTTCCCTATTCAAACCAAAGCGCAAATACGTTGGGCTTTGCGGGTAATCAATGTAAATAATTACGGGCACGCCGAGATTGAACTCATCACGATTGAGAACAGGCTTATAGAAACAAGTAACCCTAACTTGAGCGAGGTGGCCGCTCTGAATCAGGCTTTTGCTCGAATGTATTCAGAGACACATGTAAGGCTGGATCAGAAGGGGAAACTGCTGGAAGTAGTCAATCTCCCAGTAATACTCAGTAAATGGGAGCAAACAAAAGCTGAAATGCGGAGTATTGAAAAGGAAGTTCCGGCTCTTCAGAACATCATTCAACTGAATGATGAAATATTCGCCACGCCAGAAAAAGTGAAACTTGCCATCGAACACAACGAATTTTTCAATATCTATTTTCATCTGATCTACGGCGAAGAATTGCCTGCCGCGGGGTTGCGGAGAAAACATCGCAACCTGTTCAATTCAGCCGATGTGAGCTGGCATTATTTTGCCGAGGCTGTCCCCGATTCGCCAGACGATGACGTATTCACTGATGTGGAGATTAGGGGCGCGCCAATGGGCCTCATGTCTGAGGAATGGATCAACGAAGCCTACGGCAAGTTTGAAATAGAGGGGCGTCCTCAACTCAACCCACGGCTCATGGAAAAAGGGGATTACCGTTTTGAATCGGCAAGCGGAAAATTATTGAAAGCCAGATTGGTGAAAGAGGAAATTGCACACCCGAAATTTCTCTATGGAATCATGATTTATGAACTCAAGAGTGACGATCATAATGAATAGGTCGAAATGATCAGGAACAGCGCCACAACTTTAACCTTCAACCTTCCCGTTTTAGATTTCGGAACAATCTGTTTAAGTGTGGGTAGGCAAAGTTCAGATGAAGGCTTCGGGCAATACGGCTTTTTCTTTAAAATGCTGAGCGCGGAGCCGAGAAATTCCGGGGAGTATCTCAAAGTCTTCACCTTTGGCGTCTTAATTCTTCGAGACGGGATCAGAGTCAGAGCAGGGGTAATAAAACGCCGCCAAATCCTTGTCAAAGCATAGCTAAAGATGGGAAACAAAATCATTACAGAAAAGGATTTTTGGGTCTGCAGCGGCGGCACGACTCCCGCCCAGCTTCAAACCACGCAATTAAGCGCCAAGAAAGAGAGCGGCCACAAATATATTACGGTGGCCGATACGGCGACGAGCAGTTGGATAGATTTCGGCTGTAAAAAGCTGATGTGGATTATGGCGATTCTCGCGGCGGTCGCAGTCGTTTTTGTGGTCGCCACCGGCGGGGCGGGGTTGGCGGCGCTCATAGCCGCCGGAGCCATCGCCGGAGCCGCGGGAGCCGCATTCGGGGCGGTTGTGGGAGCGCTGATCTGCGGGCAAAAAGCCGCCGCCGCGAGAAAGTGGCTGAGCAGTAAGCCGGATATGATTATTCAAGGTCAGCAGGCGATTACCGGCGACAATCAGATGAAATGCATGCTTTTCGGCGAAACCATCACCTTCGCGCCGCAGATCAAGAACTGGTGGCAAGCGATATCACTGGGCGCGGCGAATTACCTCAACGGGATTTTGGAAGGCATGATGTATGGGGCGGCGATCGGCGCGACTGGCGGGGTCATTAGCGGCGGACCGGCGGTATTAGGCCAGTTCGGAATCTCGAACGTGGCCGCCAATTGGCTGGCGACCTGGGGCGGATGGGGATTGGGGCTGAGAGGGGCGGTCACGGCGCAAAGCGTGCTGGGAGCATATGGGGAGACAGGGCAGGTTTCGGCAGGCGACGTGATTTACCATGGCGTATTCGGAATGGAGACCGGGACGCTGCACAGCGTGAAAAATATCGTTACCGGCAATGGGTCAATGGAGGATGTTATCGGGGTGGCGTTGTGGTTCACTCCGGCGCACGCCAGGAACCAGAGGAGCAGAACGAGAAGCGAAGAGAGCAGGACGAAAAGCGAAGAAGCCAAAAACGAAGAAGCCAAAAATGAAGAAGGCAGAAACGAAGAAAATCCGCAAGCCAGGACTGGTGAATCCAAATCTCCACGACGACAGGGCGAGTTCGAAGCATTTGAAGAGCGCACTAGCAAGCCATGGGAAGAGGGGCGTAATCCCTACCGTTACAGGCGCTATGTGAGAGACCTTAGCCGCCGCGATCCGAGTCGAAAACCGTTAAGTCCAGAAGAATGGTGGAATAAGCATGGTAAGAATGCGCCTAATAATCCGGGCGGAGGCGAGGGGAGGCCCGATCACCGCGCCAGGGTAGCGGAATTACGCGATCACGCTGTGGAACAATACCCTCCACCACGTTATCAAATTCGCAGTAACGAAGCGGTCCCTGGCTTGAGACAAAAGCCCGATGTCGCCGTGATTGACACGCAGACTGGTCGGGTAGTGAAAATTTACGAGGCGGCGCGCTTCAATAAATCGGGTCGGCTCATCCGGCCCGATGAACGCGCCAAGATCCCCGATTACGAAGCGGCTGGGATACCTTATGAATTTCATCCTGTCGGCCCGAATCAGCCGCCTGGTGGCGTACTGCGATCGTCTCCTTAAACGTCTTGAGGAAATGGCCGAGATGCGGTATGAAGGCGCACACTGGCTCCCATAAACCTCTCGCCAGTGTGCGCCCAGCGCCGCTGGCAACGCGGTGAGACGATGAAGGAAATTGTATGAGATCGTTCGATTACTTCGCCACTTTCGATGAATCACTGACGATTCTCGGAGACCTTTTCGCGCAAGGGTTAACACTGGTAGCCCAACCCGCATTGTTCGACGAGCCAAAGGCGCCGACTTTTGACAGCGTCAGTGATAAACTGGTTGAAATGCTCAGGTATGCGCCCGGCTTTTTCCTGGCCGGGCCGTTTACCAAGTTCCCCATACAATTCTCTCTACTTAAGTCCGGGCCTTCGGCCGGCAAGTACGCAGTTGATTTGTTGACGCAAGGGCCGCTCATGCAAGTTTTGATTGCGCGGATCAATACTGTTGATGGCATTGAGGAGCTCCTACCAGGCCACATCTCGTACCAGGACGCCTACAAGAACCCCACGACCGGCGAGTGGGAAAGGCCGTCTGCGGAGTTGAAGGCCGCGTTTAAACTAGCGGTGTCGGCCATCAAGAAACGGTGCCTTCGTCATAAGATAGCAGACGCGGAAATCTTCATTGGTCCTG
>WNFU01000260.1_pt1 | contig 70337 bp, 61 predicted proteins | sample 5400121 | NCBI WGS metagenome assembly WNFU01 (sample SAMN13153360, study PRJNA577476) | soil metagenome | isolation source: 100 cm soil or saprolite under grassland replicate 1 | place: USA:California | collected 2016-06-15
GCCCCGACCTCGATGTGCTGGACCTGGGCGCGCCCGTGGACCAGGTTCGTCTGGGTCTCGGTTCGCGTCTCCACGTGCCGGACGGGCCGCTGGAGCCGGTGGGCCAGCGCCGCCGTCAGGATCACCTCCGGGTACTCGGGGTTCCGGGCGCCGAACCCGCCGCCGACGTCGGTCGCGACCACCCGCACGGTCTCGCGCTCCAGGCCGAGCGCCTCCGCCACCCGCTTCCGCAGCGAGAAGGGCACCTGGGTCGGTGCGAACAGGGTCAGCCCGCCGTCCCGGGGGACCGCGAGCGCGGCGCTCGGCTCGAGGGGCGACGGCGCCACGCGCTGGTTCACCACCCGCGCCGCCACCACCACGTCGGCTCCCTCCAGGGGATCGCCCCCCTCGTGCAGCTCCCACTCGCCCGCCAGGTTCGTCCCCACGGAGGGGAACAGGACCGGGGAGTCCGGGTCCAGGGCGCCGACCGGATCGATCACCGCCGGGAGCGGCTCGTAGTCCACGGCCACCATCTCGGCGGCGTCGAGCGCCTCCGCGTGGGACTCGGCCACCACGGCCGCCACGGCCTCCCCGGCGAACCTCACCACGCCGTCGGCCAGCACCGGCCGCTCCATGCCCTCGAGGACGTCGGTCGTCCAGATCGCCGGGAGGTCGAGGTCGGCCGCGGTCACCACATCGACGACCCCGGGCATCGAGGAGGCCTCGGCGACGTCGATCCCCGTCACCCGGGCGTGCGCGAGCGGAGACCGGACGAACGCCAGATGCAGCGCACCCTCCGCCGGCCGGTCGTCGGTGAACGGCGCCGACCCGGTCACCAGCCGCCGGTCCTCCACCCGCAGCACCGACCCACTCGGAACGGGGAACTCACGGTCATCCATCCGACCCGGGAGCGTATTGCATCGCGACGACCCGGCCCCGTCGTGCTCGTGTTGCCGTCGTGGCGGGGCGGCCGTAGGCTCCGGAAGCGATGCAGGGGAGCTCGGTCGGACCGGGCTGAGAGGCCGCCTGAGAGGCGGCGACCCTACGAACCTGATCCCGGTAACGCGGGCGGAGGGAGCGAACGTGGCGACCGTCACCGAACGGCTGGAACGGGCCCTCGAGCGCGAGGCGCCCTCGTGGGGGATCCGACCGGTACCTCCCGAGCACCGGCGCCTGGGCGGCCTCGACTTCGCGGTCCTGTGGGGCGACCTCTCCATCGGGCTCCTGGTCATCCTCACGGGCGCCCTGCTCGTCCCGGCGCTGGGCTTCCGGCAGGCCCTGCTCGCGATCGGGGTCGGTTCGGCGCTGGGGTGCATCCCACTGGCGCTGGTCGGGCTGGCCGGGGCCCGGGAGGGCGTCCCGGGGATGGTCCTGTTCCGCCCGGTGCTGGGGATCCGGGGCTCCTACCTGCCGTCGGTCCTGAACATCGCCCAGCTGGTGGGGTGGACCGGGTTCGAGTTCTGGGCCATGAGTCTGGTGGCGAACCGGATGGTCCACCTCACCTACGGGGTTTGGCTGACCATCGTGGCGGTGGTGTGCACCGCGCTCGCGCTGGGCGGTCCGATCCTGGTGATCCGGCGGTGGCTGGAGCGGTTCGGGGCGTGGGTGGTCGGCGCGGTGGGCCTGTGGATCACGATCCGGCTGCTCACCACCGCGAACCTGTCCCACATCTGGAACGCTTCCGGGAAGGGTGGCTGGCCCGATCACTTCTGGCTGGCCGTGGACCTGGTGATCGCGATGCCGGTCTCGTGGCTGCCGCTCGTGGCCGACTACAACCGGTTCGCCCGTCGCGGGGTGACCGGTGCCTCCGGCACCTATCTCGGTTACGCGTTCGGGAACGCCTGGTTCTACGCCCTCGGAGCGCTCCTCGTGCTGGGCGCCGGCCTGCCGCAGTTCGCGACCCCGGCCGACCTGGCCACGGCCATCTCCGGCCTGGCCGGCGGCGCCATCGTCCTGCTCACGCTCCTGGTCGGCGAGACCGACGAGGCGTTCGCCGACATCTACTCGTCCGCCGTGTCGAGCCAGAACCTCGCGCCGAGGGTCCGCCAGCGGGGCGCCATCGTGGCCGTGGCCGCGGCCGGCGTGGCCCTCGCCGCCTGGCTGGGCTCGAGGCCCGACCTCGCCGTGGGCGACTACGAGTACTTCCTGCTCCTGCTGGGCTCGGTGTTCGTCCCGCTGTTCGGGGTGTTCCTGGCCGACTACTTCGTGCTCCGCAACAGGAACCACGACCCCGACCAGCTGTTCGAGGCGAACGGCACGCTCCCGCGCGTCCGGGCCCGGGCCCTCATCCCGTGGGCCGTCGGCTTCCTCGTCTACCACTGGTGCGTCGAATCCCAGCTGAAGGGCTGGAGCACGCTGCAGCACACGTTCTTCCACGACTGGCTGCATCTGCCGTTCCCGCTGTGGAACTCCGCAGCCGGCGCCAGCCTCCCGAGCTTCGCGGCCGCGTTCCTGCTCTCGCTGGCGGTGCTGGCGCGCCCTCGGCGGGGCGTCAGGTCACCTTGAACCTGGTGGCGGTCCACTCCGTCCTGGAGTGCGGTGCAGGCGCCGCCGTCCCGTCGCTGCCTGGCCGGGCTACCTGAGCGTTCGCCTCACCGCGTCCAGGATCCTGCGGCCGTACTCGAGATGCCCCACCAGGTTCGGATGGAAGGCGCCGTTCTGGTCCCCTTGGAACACGAACGACTGCTCCAGCCGCACGACCCACCCGGCGTTCGCACAGTAGCCGTGCCGGAGGAAGGCATCGGCGATGCCTCCCACGTAGTGCCAGCCATGGCGGGGGAGCTCCGCGGCCGCGCGGACGTGGTCGTTGAGCTTGAAGACCACGTTCTTCTCGGCCCACTCCCACTCGCTCGGATACAGCGTCGGCAGACACTGCTTGTAGGTGCCCTGGTCGTCGCGGGTCGGATCGAAGTACTCGGTGATGAACACCTTCCCCCCCGGGATGCCCAGGGCGTCGAGCTTCTGGTCGAGGAGGTCGAAGCGAGAGGGCAGCCGGCTCAGCCTCCGGGTGACCTCGGCGACGAAGTCGGGGTCGTTCTGGCACCGGTCCGGCAGGAGGCATCGCATCACCGCGTCCGCGAACTCGGCGTCGTTCGCGCCGACCGAGATCAGCACGGCGTCGGGCTTGCGGTGCCACGTGTCCATCAGCTCCTGGAGCACCGTCGCCTGGGGAGGGATCAACGTGCCGTTCGGCTCGATGCCCGCGTAGTGGTAGAGGATGCCGGCGGTGATCTGGGCCCCCGAGCAGGCGAGATGGGTGAACGTCACGGAGGACGTCCAGTCCGAGGTCTCCAGCGCCAGCGCCGCCTGGGAGGGCCCGGACTTCGCGGTCCGGTGACAGCGCTGGTCCTGCCATACCTCGTTGCTCCCAATGATCTTGGTGCTGATCCGGTCCGGGTTGCCCTCGCCCGAGCCCACGGAATCGCCGAGGGAGACGATCCAGTAGTCCTTGAACGGGACGTCGACCTCGGTCGTGGCCGTTCCGCCGTCGAAGGTCTTGATGGTCAGCTTCGTCGGGTACAGCCCCTCCTTCGGAGGGTTGAAGGAGAACTTGCAGTTCGCCGAGGTCTGGTGCAACACGTCGCCCGAGGGAAGCGTGACCCGGAACGAGTACTGGGTGACCTCTCGCCGGGGGGTGGAGTCGCAGCCCACCAGTGTCATCTTGAATGGGACGACGGCCGCCTTCGGGCTGTTGAACGTCTCCTCGTCCACCAGCCCGTCGCCGTCGTAGTCCCGCAGGCGATCCGGCACCACCCAGTTCAGGCGAGCCACCGGGTCCGGTCCCGGAGGAGGCAGGACCGCGGTGCGTTCCTCGTCGGTGTCATTGGTCGCGTCGGTGTCGCCCTGGGACGAGAACAGGGTGGCGCCCAGCGAGAGGTCGAAGGTGCCGAATGCGGGGGTGGGAGTGACCTGGATCGCCACGGTCGCGGCGGCACCCGTGGGCAGGGCTCCGAGACGGCACACGATGGACGCCACGGTCTTCCTGCACGTTCCCTGGGACGGCGTGACCGAATCGAACGTGGCCCTCACCGGGACCCCCGTGTAGAGGCCGGCCAGACGCGCGTCGACGGGACCGTTGTTGGTGATGGTCGCCGTGTAGGTGACCGCGTGATCGAGGCGGACCGGATCGGGCGTGTCGGCGAGGCTGACGGCCAGGTCGGTGGCGTCCACCGTGGGCTGCCACGACGGATTCATGTCCCCGAAGTTCGCCGCCCCCCCGATCCGGGTGACCCCGGCCCCGTTCAGGCCCATGACGAACACGTCGGGTCCGTTCTGCGAGTCGTAACCCTCCGAGGAGAAGACGATGCGGCTTGCGTCCGGCGACCACGCCGGGTCGGTCCCGCCCTTGCCGGTGCCGGAGGCGATCGCCTTGGCCCCCGTCCCGTCCGGCTTCACGGTCCAGATCTCTGCGCCTCGCTGGTACACGAACAGGTTTCCGTCCGGAGACCAGTCGGGAGCCTGCTCGGCCGCGGACGTCTGCGTGAGGGGGCTCTGGTTCGAGCCGTCGTCGTTCATCAGCCAGATGTCGGCGCCCCGGATGTAGGCGATCTGCGACCCGTCCGGTGACCATGACGGCTGCCCCTCGATGCCCACCCCCGTCAGGGTGTTGGTGAGGTTGGTCCAGTCGGTGCCTTCCGGCGTGACCGTCCAGATGTCGTCCCCGTCGCTGTACGCGATGGCCGAGCCGTCCGGGGCCCATGCGGGGTCCCTTCCGGCCTGCCCGTTGCCGCCGGTGTCCACGCCGGGCGTGAGGTTGACCGGATTCGCCCCGCCCGCGTCCATGACCCACACGTCGCCGGCCCGCCTGAACGCGATCCGCGCACCCTCGGGCGACCATGCGGGGTCGTCATCGGCCGTCCCCGGGGAGTTGGTCACGTTGACCGTATCCGAGCCGTCGGAGTCCATCGTGTAGATCTCGAAGTTCCCGTCCCGCGCGGTGACGAAGGCGACCTTTCCCGGCGCGCCCGGAAAGGCCGCGTCGGCCTCCCGCGGAGACAGGCCCACCGTCAGCACCCCGCCGATGACGGCGACGGCCAGGGTCCAGGAGATCAGAGAGCGTCGTCGGTGAGTTTGCACAGCCGATTCCTCCGTCCAGATGAGTCGCCCCGCGCGGGCGAGATTGCCACGGATTTGCCCCGAGATGGACAGTCGTGCCAACCGTCGGCCAGACCTAGGGCCGTTCGGCCCTTGGAAGCCGGGACATCGAATCCTTCAGGGTGCCTGGGTGTGGTGCGGTGGCGGAGAGAAGACCGGGGGGCAGGACGAGGCGCTTCATGGGACTCCTTTCCGAAAGCGTTGGGGGAATTCGTCCCCATTCGACGGCCGCGTGGTTCGCAGGCACGACAGTAGGAGGTGGCCGGGTTGCCGGAATCCTGGAAACCCCTGGGTTTACGGACCGCGACCCTCGGACGGCCCGGCCCGCCGGGCCGGGTAGATTCTGGGTGAAGGCATTCCGGCTGTCAGCGGTGATGAACGTGCCCACCCCAGAAGCGCCCCAGGTGGTCGGCCGCGACGCAGAGCGCGCCGCGGCCGAGGCGTTCCTGGATGCCGTCCCGCGCGGCTTCGCCGCGCTCCTCCTGGAGGGGGAGCCCGGCATCGGGAAGACGACCCTGTGGAGGGATGCAGTCGCCTCGGCGCGCCGGAGGTCCTACCGGATCCTCACCGCCCGCGCTGTCGGGTCCGAGGCCCAGCTCTCGTTCATGGGCCTGGACGACCTCCTCGGCGGGGTCCTGGAGGACACGCTCCCCGGTCTGCCGACGCCACAGCGGCGAGCCCTGGAGGTGGCGCTCCTCCGGACCGATGCGGAAGGAGCCGGGCCGGATCAGCGGGCCGTGTCCCTGGCTGCCCTGGGGATCCTTCGGATTCTCGTCGCATCCGGGCCCGTCATCCTGGCGGTCGATGACGTGCAGTGGCTCGACGAGCCGTCGGCCGCCGTCGTGGAGTTCTGTCTTCGACGGCTTGGATCGGAGCCGGTCGGGTTCCTGGGCACCTTCCGAGTCGAGGACCGGAGTCTCGGCATCCCGCTCGGCCTCGATCGCGGCGAGGTTGCGGAGCGCCTGCAGCGACTCCGGGTCCACCCCCTCACCGTCGGAGCCATCCATCAGGTGATCCGCGCCCGGTTGGAGACGACCTTTCCCCGGCCCACGCTGATCCGGATCCACGAGACCTCCGGCGGGAATCCCTTCTTCGCCCTGGAGATCGCCCGGGCACTCCGGGAGGCCGACGCCAGGCCGGCCTCCGGCGATCCGCTCCCCATCCCCCCCACCCTGACCGAGCTCCTCCGCGAACGTCTGGCCCGTCTCCCCCGGCCGACCAGGGAAGCCCTTCTCGCCGTGGCAGCCCTCGGTCATCCCGCCCCGGCGGTGGTGGAGGCGGCCGTGGGAGACGCGGATGCGGCCCGCGAAGCGCTCGGAGAGGGGGCACGGGCCGGAGTGATCGAGATCGGCCTCGAGCGCATCCGGTTCACGCATCCTCTGCTCGCCTCCGCGCATTACGCGGGGACCCCTCTGCGCGAACGTCGGGCCATGCACCGGCGGCTCGCGGCGGTGCTCCCCGACGCCGAGGAGCGGGCCCGGCATCTCGCGCTCGGGACCGCCGGCCCCGACGCCTCCGCGGCCGAGGCCCTGGAGGAGGCCGCCACGGCGGCGACGAATCGGGGCGCCCCGCATTCGGCCGCCGAGCTGGCCGAGCTGGCCGCGCAGCTCACCCCCCCGGAGCTCGCGGCCGACGTTCGCCGGAGGACCCTGCACGCGGGCAGCGGGTACTTCGAGGCCGGTGACGCCGCCCACGCGCTTCGGCTTCTGGAGGCCGTCCTCGGCTCGTCGGCCCCGGGCTCGGAACGGGCCGAAGCGCTGTGGCGGATCGCCATGGTGCGGGGCGAGGTCGATGGCATCGCGACCGCCGATCCCATCTACGAACGGGCGCTCGCGGAGCCCGACGTCCGGCCGAGCCTCGCCGCGCGCATCCACCAGTCGCTGGCCTACGGGCTGATGCTCGAGGGGCACATGGACCGGGGATCTGCCCACGCCCGCGAAGCGCTGCGTCTCGCCGAGCGCGAGAGCGGTCCGGCCCCGTTGGCCATGGCCCTGGGCATGCTCGGGCTGTTCGAGTTCTGTCTGGGGCGAGGCGTCCGGCGGGACATCATGGAGCGGGCCCTCGCCCTCGAGGAGGCGGCCGGCCAGCCGCTCTGGGCGGACGACGCCCCCAGCACCCTCTACGCCGCCCTGCTCCTGTGGTCGGGGGACCTGGGGGAAGCCCGAGTCCGGCTCGGGGCCCTGTACGACGCCGCCGCCGAGCGGGGGGACCAGGGCGCACAGGGCATCCTGGTGTTCTTCCTGAGCCTGCTGGAATGTCGAGCGGGGGACTACGCAGCGGCTGCCCGGTATGCGGCGGAGGATGAGGACCTCTTCTCGCTCACGCAGCGTGAGGCGGAGCGGGCGCCGGTCCTGTACTGCAGGGCGCAGGCGGATGCCCACCTGGGCCGGATCGAGGCCGCTCGAGCCGAGGCGGCCGACGGGGTGGCAAGCTCTCGGGCGACCGGCTACGCGTGGTTCGAGATCCACAACCTGTGGGTCCTGGGATTCCTCGAGCTGTCCCTGGGGGATCCGGCGGCCGCGGCGGAGTACCTGGGTGCGGCGGCCGGACGCCTCAATGAGATCGGCGTGGTGGAGACGGGTGTGTTCATGTTCCCTCCCGATCACATCGAAGCCCTGGTGGCGCTGGGCCGGCTCGACGACGCCGGGACGTCCCTGCATGAGTTCGAAGAGCGGGGACGGGCCACGGATCGGGCCTGGGCTCTGGCCACCGCGGCTCGATGCCGGGCGCTGCTGAGCGCCGCAGGGGGCGATCTCGAGGGCGCGCTCGACCACGCGGCCCGGGCGCTGCACGAGCACGACCGGGTGCCGATGCCCTTCGAGCTGGCCCGAACCCTCCTCGTGCAGGGCCAGATCCTCCGGCGGACGAAGCGCAAGCGTCCCGCCCGAGATTCCCTGGAGCGGGCGCTGCGGATGTTCGACGAGCTGGGCGCCCGGCTGTGGGCGGACCGCGCCCGGGCCGAGCTGGGCAGGATCGGGGGCCGAACGACATCGCCCACGGAGCTCACTCCGACCGAGAGGAGGGTGGCCGAGGCGGTGGCATCCGGCCTGTCCAACCACCAGGCCGCCGACAGCCTGTTCGTGAGCGTTCACACCGTGGAGGACAACCTGACCCGGGTGTACCGCAAGCTCGGGGTTCGTTCCCGAACCGAGCTCTCCCGGAAGCTGGCCCAGCACGGTCCGGCCGGGCCGTCCGAGGATCGCCGCCGGTAAACCCAGGGGTTTCCGGGATTCCGGCGACCCGGCCACTTCCTACTGTGCCTGGGAACGACGCGACCGTCGAAAGGGGACGAGGGCGTGGGGATCTACCTGGTGGAACGGTACGTGCCCGGCCTCACCGAGGCGGGGCATCGAACCCACTGCGCCAGAGCTCTGCAGGTAACCACGGCGATGTCCCCGAACGGCGTCGCCGTGACCTTCCTGGGCTCGACGTTCATCCCGGACGAGGAGGCCGTCCTCTGCCTGTTCGAGGGCCGGTCGGCCGAGGACGTGGTGGAGGCGAACCGGCGGGTCGGACTGCACGTCGACCGGATCGCGAGGGCCGTTCCCGTGCGGCCGAGCGATCTCCGTCGCCGGCAGGCTCGCTAGGCCTCGTCGCCGGGCGCCGGTGGGGGGGCGGCGGTGACGAGGATGACGGCGGGCTCGGTGGAGGCGTTGGAGATCGTGACCTCGCCGCCGGCGGGGGCCAGCGCCACGCCCCACTGCCCCAGCCGCTTGCGTCCCCGGTCGAGCTGGATGACGACCTCGCCGGCGACGACCAGGAACAGGGCGTCGGACGCCGGATCGCCGATGGGGCCGACTCGCTGCGTGCGCTCCAGGCAGATCACGCGGGACCACAGCCGTTCGGTCTCGAACACGTCGTGGCTCGAGGGCTCGTCCGGATCGAAGTGCACGAGGTCCCGCAGGTCCTTGGCCTCCATGGCCCGCGAAGCGTACCAACCGGTCCGAGCGAGTCGGGGCTTCGGGGAGGGCACGATAGACTGCGGTTCTCCGCCAGGGACCGCGACACAAGGGGAGTCCGGGAATGCCGAAGTTCGAGTTCAGCTCTGCGTCGCCCGCGGAGGTATCCGCGGACCTGTTGATCCTGCCGGTGTTCGAGGGCCCGGAGGCCGGGCCGGGCGTGGCCGAGACGGGGAAGGCCCTGGAGGCCGATCTCGTCGCGATGTACCGGGAGAACAGCTTCCGGGGCCGGTTCGGCGACACGCTCACCGTTCCCACGTTCGGCAAGCTGCCCGCGCGCACCGTCCTGCTGGTCGGTCTCGGCCGGCGGAAGGAGGCCACGTCCGACACGCTGCGACGGGCGATCGGGAAGGTCGCCCGGACCGCGTCGAGGTTCGCATCGGTGGCCACCACGCTGCCCCAGGCCGCGGGGAAGCCGGCGGACGCCGTCCAGGCGACCGTCGAGGGCCTCCTGCTGGGCTCATACCGGTTCGACCGGTACAAGAGCAGGAACGGCGACGCCACGCCCGACCGGGCCGCCCTGGAGAGCGTCACGATCGTGGGCGCGGGCCGGTGGGAGGCCCGCGAGGTCCGCGACGCCATCCGGCGGGCCGAGATCCTCTCCGAGAGCGTGGCCTGGGCCCGCGACCTGGTGAACACCCCCGCGGGGGACGCCACGCCGGACTTCCTGGCCAAGGAGGCCACCAGGATGGCCAAGGAGACCGGCCTCGACGTGAAGATCTGGAGCAAATCAGACCTGGAGAAGGGTGGGTTCGGTGGCGTCCTGGGGGTGGGGCAGGGGAGCGAGAACCCGCCCCGGCTCATCGAGATCACGTACGCGGGCGGAAGGAAGGCCGATCCGCCCATCGCGCTCACCGGCAAGGGCATCACGTTCGATTCCGGCGGGCTCTCCATCAAGGACGCCAAGGGCATGGAGTGGATGAAGGCGGACATGGGCGGCGCGGCCGCGGTCCTGGCGGCCATGCGGGCCATCGCGCTGCTGAAGCCCCGCGTGAACGTGATCGCGGCGATCCCGTCGTCGGAGAACCTCCCGAGCGGCACCGCGCTTCGCCCCGGCGATGTCCTGCACCACCGCGGCGGCAAGACCTCCGAGGTCCTCAACACCGACGCGGAGGGCCGCCTCATCCTCGCCGACGCGCTGGCCTACCTCACGGAGAAGGAGCCCCGGGCCATCCTGGACATGGCCACGCTCACCGGCGCCTGCATGATCGCGCTGGGCGAGGACATCTGGGGGGCCATGGGGAACGACCGAGCGCTCATCCGCGACGTCATCGCGGCCGGCAACGCAGTGGGCGAGCCCGGCTGGGAGCTCCCGCTGTGGAAGCGGTACCGGGAGAAGATCGACTCCACGGTGGCCGACGTGAAGAACATCGGCGACCGGTGGGGCGGGGCCATCACCGCGGCGCTGTTCCTCAACGAGTTCGTCGGGGACACCCCGTGGGTCCACATGGACGTGGCCGGGACCGCGTACTGGGAGAAGGCCGGCGACTACTGGCCCAAGGGGGCCACCGGATCGCCCGCCCGAACCGTCGTCCGGTACGTCCTCGACCAGGCCGAGAAGGGCCGGGTCGCCCGCGCCAAGGCCCGGGCGAAGTCGGCGGCGGCCAAGGCCGAGGCTGCGGGGGCGGCTGGGGCGGCCGGCACGGAGGGCTGACCGGGGTCGTGGGCGACGACACCGGGCCCGTCCTCGCGGTCTTCGCCCACCCCGACGACGGCGAGATCGGCGCCGGCGGCACCATGGCCAAGTGGTCGGCCGCCGGACGCGACGTCCACCTGCTGATCCTGACGAACGGCGACAAGGGCTCGCAGGTGGTCGGCCAGGACCGCGAGGAGCTGGCCAGGACCCGGGCCGAGGAGACGGTGGCGGCCGCGAAGGTCCTGGGGCTGGCCGACGTCCGGGTCCTCGACACCCCCGACGGCGAGCTGGAGAACACCCACGCGGTCCGGGCCTCAGTGGCCCGCCGGATCAGGGAGGTCAGGCCTCAGGTCGTGGTGTCCTGCGACCCCACCACGTGGTTCCTCGGCAATCGCTACATCAACCACTCCGACCACCGCACGGCCGGCGCGGTGGCCTGCGACGCGGTGTTCCCCGGCGCCGGCAACCCGCAGTTCTTCCCCGAGCAGATCGAGGAGGGGCTCGAGCCGTGGGACGCGCCCCAGGTGTGGCTGACCTGGAGCACCCAGCCGAACCACCACGAGGACTGCACGGGGTTCATGCAGGCCAAGTTGGACGCGCTGGCCGCCCACACCAGCCAGATCCAGGGCGACATGCTGGGCTTCTTCGAACAGTGGCTCCCGATGGAGGCCTCCGAGGCCGGCAAACTGATCGGTGTGGAGCACGCCGAGTCGTTCCGCCGCCTGGACCTCAAGTAGGAGATCCGCACCGGCTTGCCCTTTGCGACCGTGGCATCACACAATGCGGCTCTCGACCACGACAGGAGGAGTTCGATGGCGCACCCCAACGAGGAGCTGGTCCGCAACGGCTACGGGGCGTTCCTGGCGGGGGACTTCGCCGCCCTGAACGACCTGTTCGACGACGACATCGTGTGGCACTCGCCCGGCCGCAACCAGCTGGCCGGCGATCTCCGGGGCAAGGACGAAGTGTTCACCCAGTTCGCCAAGGTGTTCGAGCTGACCGGCGGGACCTTCCAGCTGGAGATCCACGACATCCTGGCGAACGACGACCACGCCGTGGTGCTGACCCGTGCCACCGGTGACATCGGGGACCGCCACCTGGACGACAACTCCGTGCAGGTGTTCCACATCTCGAACGGCAAGGTCACGGAGCAGTGGCTCCACCCCGGCGACCAGTACGCCAACGACGAGTTCTGGGGCAACTAGGGGGGCTGGGCCGTCAGCCCGGGCGGCCTTGGGCGTTCGGGGCTGAGTAGTCGGCGGGCTTCGTGGCCACCGCGATGAGGACGTCGCGGAAGTCGACGAGCGGGTCCGGGAAGCGTTCGTGGAACGTGGCCCGGGCCCGTTCCACGAACGAGCCCCACGCGGGGTCGCCGAGCATGTCGCGCACGAACCGACCCGACGCGGCGGTGGTCCGGCCGTCCACGTAGTCGTCCAGTCGGATCGTGAACCGGTACTCGCGCTTCTCGACGGTGACGGGGCGGAGGCCGGCGTCGCGGAGGGCCCCCTCCAGCCGACGGGGATCCCGGAAACGCTCCTCGCCGGGCATGGCCCGTTCCAGGGCGTCCTGGAGCATCTCGTGGGGGGCGACCTGTTCGATCAGCTCGCGCCAGGTCCGCTGGAACTCGTCCTCGGTCTCGCCCCACGCCGTGACGGCGAGGCGGCCGTTCGGTTTCAGGACCCGGATCATGTCGAACAGCGCCGTGTCGGGCTTCTGGAAGTGCGAGAGCACGAACCCGGCGGTCACCACGTCGAAGGTGGCGTCGCGGAACGGCAGGTCGAGCGCCACCGCCGCCGCCAGGTTGACCGAGGGGCGCTCGCGGTGCCCGACGGCCAGCATGGCGGGGGAGGCGTCGACGCCGACCACCACCCCGTCACCCACCGACTCCCGGGCCGCGTCGGCCACCACGCCGGTCCCGGTTCCCACGTCCAGGACCCGCTGCCCCGCGTGGACTCCGGCGGCCGTGACCAGGTCTCTCCCCACGATCGCCGTGCGGGGGGCGTGCACCCGCTCATAGGTCTCGGCGATCGATTCGTAGGTTCGCCAGTCGTTCGACAATGGGTGCGCGTTTGCATCGCTGCCCGAGGCCCCGGGTACAGTCTGCGGAGCCCCTTCCCCCCTGCGAGGTCGACGATGGAAAAGCCCAGACATGGCGGACACCTTATCGCGGAGGCCCTGAAGAACGAGGGCGTGCGGTACCTGTTCACGCTCTCCGGGGGCCACATCGCGCCCATCTACGACGGGTGCGTGGACGTGGGCATCGAGGTGGTGGACTTCCGGCACGAGCAGGCCGCCGCCCACGCCGCGGACGGGTGGGCCCGGGTGACCCTGAGCCCGGGCGTGGCCGCGGTCACTGCCGGCCCGGGGGTGACGGACGCCGTCACCGGCATCGCGAACGCCTTCTACGCGAACTCTCCGATCCTCGTGCTGTCCGGCAAGAACCCCGTCATCGAGTTCGAGATGGGGTCGCTGCAGGAGATGGACCAGGTCACGCTGGTCCGGTCCATCACGAAGTGGGCGAAGACCTGCTACGAGGCCCGTTCGCTGGGCGACTACACGACCGCCGCGCTTCGGCACGCGCTCTCCGGCCGTCCCGGGCCCGTGTTCCTCGACGTCCCGCTCGACGTGCAGTTCAACTCGGCGTCCGGCGTGGAGGTCCCGAAGCGGTACCGAACGGACGCGCGGCCGTTGGGCGATCCGGACTCCGTGGCCCGGGCGGCCGAGCTGCTGAAGGGCGCCGAGCACCCGGTGATCTTCGCCGGGAGCGGGGTCCGGTGGGCCGGCGCCCACGAGGCCCTCGCGACCCTTGCCGACGCCGTGAAGGCGCCGGTGTTCCTGAACTCGCTGGGGCGGGGGTCCCTGTCGCCGAAGCACCCGTGCTCGTTCGCCGCCGCCCGGAAGTTCGCGCTGGCCGACTGCGACGTCCTGCTGGCGCTCGGAGTGGACTGGGACTTCCGGCTGGGGTTCGGCCGCAAGAACATCGCGGAGGGGTGCACGGTCGTCCAGGTGGACGTGGACGGCGTGCACATCGGGCGGAACCGGCCGGTGGAGGTGGGGATCGTCGGCGACCCGGGCAAGGTCATCGGCCAGCTCCTGGAGGCCGGCGTCGGGCGGGCCGAGGAACCCGAATGGACCGAACAGGTCCGGCAGGAGGAGCTGCGGCTGAAGGAGAAGGCCCGGGAGGGCATGGAGTCGGACGCCGTGCCCATCCACCCCCAGCGGTTCGCCCGGGAGATCCGGGACTTCCTGGACCCCGACGCCATCGTGGTGGGCGACGGAGGCGACATCGTCGGGATCAGCGCTTCGATCATCCCCGCGAACGGCCCCGGCCAGTGGCTGGACCCCGGTCCGTTCGGCTGCCTCGGCGTGGGGCCGTCGTTCGCCATCGCGGCGAAGCTGGCCCATCCCGACAAGCAGGTGGCGATCGTGTACGGCGACGGGTCCTTCGGCCTGAACGCGATGGAGTACGACACCGCGATCCGCAAGGGGTTGCCGTTCGTCGGGATCATCGGCAACGACGGCGCGTGGGGCCAGATCAAGGTGGCCCAGGAAGCCCTCTACGGCCCCGGCAACGCCCCCGCGTCCGAGCTGGGCGACACCCCCTACGAGAAGATGGTCGAGGGCCTCGGCGGCTTCGGCGAACGAGTCGAGAAGCCCAACGAGATCCGCCCCGCCCTCGAGAGAGCCTTCGACGGCGGCGTCGCCGCCTGCATCAACGTCATCGTCGACCCGTCCCTGATGCAGCGCAGCTCGTATCTCGGTTAGCACCCGGCCATCCGCACACGGGATCCGCTCGAAGATTCGCGACAACGTCGCGAACGAACCGCGGCGGCCCGTAGATCTGGACGAAGAGCGCCCACCGCGAGTTCTGCCCGATACAGACGGACGCGTAGTCTGCGCCTTCCCCGACGTCCCCCTGGTCGCCCGGTTCGCACGTGTCGAAGACAGCATGGACGAGGACCAGGTGGAACTCGTCGTCGGTTCGGACGAATGACACCCTGGGGTCGGCATCGCCCAATGCGAGCACGGCTCCGAGGCCCTCACCGGGGTCGCTCGAGATCGCGACCACGTCGGTTGCGGTCAGCGTGACGAATCCGTCCGGCGTCTCCCGAGCACCCAATCCCCTCACCACGGTCCGGGCGCCGTCGATGGTCTCCGCGCGGTTGGCGTGATCCGGAACGAAGGCGAGCACCGTCCACGAGGGGAGGCGGAACACCAGCCAGGCTCCCCCCTCCTGGGCGCTGCCCGCCGAGTCCGCCGCGGCCTTCCACAGCTCGACCCGGTTGCCCTCCGAGTGGAACGTGGTGAGTGGCGCGGCCCCACTCACCATTCCGGAGGTCGTACGGCCATGGAGGAACGTGATCGGGAAGGGCCCGTCCAGATGCCCGGACAAGTACGCGAGGAAGTACCCGGCCTCCGGCTGGGCCCCGAGCTCCGCCAGCCCCAGGTCGCGCGGGAAGCGGAGCACCGCCGTGATCCCGACCGGGAGCGTGATCGGCATCGCGACGGTGTCGCCGCGTACGGTGGTCGCCGGGACGAGCGGCGTCGGGAAGGAGAACCCGGGGGGCGGCCAGGGTGACCCGGTCGTCGGCCCGGCGCTCGGGCTTTGCCGAACCGTGGGACCCGGGGTCGGGGACGGCCCCACGGCCGGTCCGGTCGAGCCGAAGGCGCTCCACAGGCCAACCGCCGCCACCGCCAACACCAGGCCCGCGACCACACCCGCCGTGACCCGGCGCCGTCGCTCGCGACTGGCGGCCCGGCGCAGTGTCCGTTCGAACAGGTCGCCCGGCGGCCGCTCCTCACCGAGGGCGGTCCGCAGCAATTCCACGACCTCAGGCATCCGGGCCTCCGAATCGCTCGCGAAGCGTCGAGCGGGCCCGGTGGACGCGTCCCCGGACCGAGCTCGCGTCGATGCCGAGGACGCCGCCCGCCTCCTCGGCCGTCATGCCCACCCACTCCACCAGCAGCAGGGCCTCCTGCTGCGTCACGGGCAGCGCCCGCAGCGCGCGGAGGATCTGGTCCCGAAGCTCGGCCACCGACCCTGGGTCGGGCGGAGACTCCGGCGCCGCCACCGGATCCCGCCGGCGGCGGATGCGCTTCCGGTGGAGGTTGAACGCGGTCTGGTACACGTACCCCGCCGGCGAGTCCATCCGGCGGATCCGATCCCACCGCTCGTAGGCTCGGGCGAGGGCCTCCTGACAGAGGTCCTCCGCCTCGGCGCGGTTCCCCGTTGCCAGGAACATGGCCTGGAACAGGCGCCCGCTCTCGCGCTCGAAGAACGCGTCGAACTCGAGTGAGCCGGCATGTTCGTCCACGTCGTCCCTGGCTATCGACGTCATCCTGGATGAAGACCCATCCGGCGGCTCGATCGTTCGGGCCTCCGCGGGGATGGTGGCTACAATCGCGACGATGACGAGGGGGTTGGACCGTGCGCGCGGGTGACGACGACAGGTTCAAGCACGCCCGGAAGCCGCGGCGGGGCTTGTTCCGGAAGCGGGCCGGCGAGGTCCGGAGCTCCGACATCGACCTGAAAAGCATGGAGGGGTTCATCGAGACCCGGCGGGGCGTCGAGGCCTACATCGAGCCCCGGACGATGCAACATCCCATGACCGTGGTGTTGGTCGCCCACGACGGCGAATGGCTCCGGTTCACGATCCCCGACGAACGCGTGATGCGCTCGCTCCAGCGAACGAAGGGCCTTCCCGTGTACGAGGCCGCCCGCACGGGCTATCCCCGCCGCATGAAGGAATATCGCCGCGAACGTCCGCGTCCGGGCGAGGAGCAGCCGCCTACGGACTCGTAGCGCCGGCCGGCTCGTCCGAGTCGGCCCGGACGCCGGCCATCATCAGCCCCAGGGTCTCGCGCGTGGTGGTGCGGGGATCGACCTGGCCGACCACCTGTCCCTCGTACATCACGAGGATGCGGTCCGACAGCGACATGACCTCGTCGAGGTCCTCCGAGACGATGAGGATGGCGGTCCCGGATTCCCGTTGCTCCAGGAGCCGGCGGTGGATGTATTCGGCGGCCCCCACGTCCACGCCGCGCGTCGGCTGGGCCACCAGCAGGACCCGGGGCTTGCCCGACAGCTCGCGGGCCAGGATGAGCTTCTGGATGTTCCCCCCGGAGAGGTTGCGGGTCGGCGTGTCGAGCCCGGGGGTCTTCACGCTGAACGCCTCCACCAGCTCCTGGCAATGCCGCCGGATGAGCCCGTTCCGGAGCAGCCCCCATTTCGTGTAGGACCGCGTCCGGCTGTCCACCAGCATGAGGTTGTCCGCCACGGTGAAGTCGCCGATCACGCCGTCGCGCATCCGTTCCTCGGGCACGTACCCCAGGCCGGCATCCCGGATCGCCGCCGGCCGCTCACCGGCCACCTCCCGCCCCTCGAGGCGCACCGAGCCGGCCGACGGCGTCCGCAGCCCCGCGATGGACTCGGCCAGCTCGCGCTGGCCGTTGCCGGAGACCCCCGCGATCCCCACGATCTCGCCGGAACGGACCTCGAGGTCCACGCCGTGGACCGACTCGGCCCCGCGGTCGCCCTGGACCTGCAGCCCCGAGACGGCCAGGCGAACCCCGCCCTCCGAGGTCGGGGGGAGCTGCTGCACACTCTCGATCTCCCGGCCCACCATCATCTGGGCCAGGTCCCGCCGAGTGACCTCGGCCGGCGCCACCGTCCCCACCACCCGGCCGTTGCGGAGAACCGTGATCCGGTCCGACAGCGCCAGGACCTCGCGGATCTTGTGCGAGATGAACACCAGGCCCCGCCCGTCGGCCACCATCTGGCGCAGGATCACGAAGAAGTCGTCCACCTCCTGCGGGGTGAGCACGGCGGTCGGCTCATCCAGCACCAGCAGCGTGGCGTTCCGGTAGAGCGCCTTCATGATCTCGACGCGCTGGCGTTCGCCGACCGAGAGCTGCCACACGAACGCGTCGGGCTCCACCTTCAGCCCGTAGCCCTTCGACAGCTGGTCGATCCGGGCCGAGACCCGGTCGAGGTCGGTGAGCGGCCCCCGGGAGGACTTCAGCCCGAGGGCCACGTTCTGGGCCACCGTGAGCGTCGGCACCAGCATGAAGTGCTGGTGGATCATGCCCACGCCGTGCTGGATGGCGGCGGCCGGCGAGGTGATCGACACCGACTCGCCGCCGATGCGGATCTCGCCCTCGTCGGCCTTGTACAGGCCGTACAGGACGCGCATCAGCGTGCTCTTGCCGGCGCCGTTCTCGCCGAGCAGCGTGTGCACTTCGCCGGCACGGACGTCGAAGTCGATGCGGTCGTTGGCGACCACCCCGGGAAAGCGCTTCGTGATGCCGCGCATCTCGAGCATGGGCACTGCCGGAGCCCCGTCCGGGGTGGTCGCCGTCATCGTCGTCTGACCCTTCCTCGTCTCCCGGGCTACCCTGCGGTGACCCCGGTCGTGATCGAACCGTCGATGATGCCGGCCGCGGTCTCGTCGCCCTTGGCCTTCACCTCGGCGGGCAGGTTGTACGCGTCGTTGAACTCGATGACCTCGCCGCCGTTGGCAAGGTTGACGTCGAAGCTCTCGCCGCCCAGCTTGCCGGCTCGGATGTTGTCGATGATCTGCTTCAGCACGACCTCCCAGTGGTAGACCTGCGAGGCCACCACGACCTCCGGAGCGAGCGACGTCTGGTTCGACTGGGTGCCGAACCATGCGACGTTGTTCTCCTTGGCCACGCCGACGGCCCCGACCACCATCTGGGCGGTCCCGGTCATGACGTCGGCGTTCGCGGCCACGAAGCTCCGAGCGGCCTCGGCCGCCAGCGCCGTGTCGCTGAACGAGCCGGTGTAGTTCACGTGCACCTTCACCGAGCTGTCCTCCGCTTCGGCTCCCGCCTTGAACCCGTCCACGTACAGCTGGGCGTCGCCGACCTCGATCGGTCCGACCACGCCCATGACCTTGCTCGTGGACAGGGCCGCGGCCATGGTCCCCATGACGTAGCCGCCCTGGTCCGACGAGGCCGAGTACGCGTACACGTTGTCGAGTCCGAACGTGTCGCCGGCCGTGCCCCAGGCGAACGACACGTCGGGGAAGTCCGCGGCGATCTGCTCCACCGATCCGCCGTACTGCGACCCGTGGGCGATGACGAGGTCATAGCCCTGCTGGGCGTAGTTGCGGATGGCGGCTGCGGCGTCCTCCACCACGAACTGGTTGTCGGACACCGCGATCTCGAGGCTCTCCGGCCCCTTCAGCGTGTTCAGCGCGTCGACCATCGACTGCGTGAACGCAAGGTCGTTCGGCGCGCTCGGCGCGATGACGGCCACCTTCAGCGGGGTGACCGCAGGCGCGGGCGACTCCGCCGCCGACGTCGCGGGCGGCTCGGTCGTGTTGTTGTTGCTCCCGCCGCCCCCACAGGCCACGGCGACCAGGGCCACCGTCGCCACCGCGGCGATCAGCGCTACGGTTCTGAACCTTCTCATCTCTCCTCCCCCTTCCGGGACGTTCGCTGGAATTCCGTTCGTGGTGCCACTGCGATCGCTCACCCCCCTCGTTCGTACGGTCTGGCAAGCGCCGCCGGCTGACGGAACCGCCGGGCCACCACCACCAGGGCCGCCACCGTGATCACGGCCGGCGCCATGGCGGCGAGGTTCGAGGCGCTCCGCGGGATGATCCCCAGCGTGTTCCATGTGAGGACGGTGGCCGCCACCATCCCGTAGAGCAGCGACCCCGCCATCACCCAGGCCGGTCGCCACGCGCCGAAGTACACGAGGGCCACCGCGATGAACCCCTGTCCCTGGGTCAGGTTCTGCTGGAAGGTCCCGTACTGGAGGGCCAGCGCGGCGCCGGCCACTCCCGCCAACGTGCTGCCGGTGAGCACCGCGGAGTACCGGATGCGGGCCACGCTCACGCCGAGGCTGTCCGCCGCGGCGGGGTTCTCGCCGACCGCCTGGACCTTCATGCCGTACGTCGTCCGGTACAGCACGAACGCCAGGACCGGAACCAGCAGGAACGCCAGGTACGCCAGCAGGTTCGCCTGGAAGAACATCTTGCCCACCGTCGGGATGGATGCCAGCCCCGGGACCTTCATCGTGGGGAGCGTCGAGACGGGGATGGGGGTCCCCACGAGCTTCTGGAACAGCAGGTCGCTCATCCCGAGGCCGAACAGGAACACGCCGATCCCGCTGATGCCCTGCTCCGCCTTGAACGTGACGCTGACCACGGCGGTGACCAGCCCCATGATCAGCCCCACGAGGGCCCCCACCAGCACCGCCAGCACCAGGTTGTGGGTGTGGAGCTCCGTGTAGTACGCCCCGAACGCCCCCAGGAGCATGATCCCGTCCACGCCCAGGTTCAGCACCCCGCTGCGCTGGCCCATGGTCTCGCCCAGGCTGGCCAGCAGGAACGGCGTGGACAGGCGGATCCCCGAGGCCACCGTCGCGGTGAGCACCGAGAGCGTGAAGAACTGCCTCATTCCTCGGCCACCTCCCTGACCGGTTCCGCCCCGGTCGGTGGCGCGGCGCGGGAGATGGCTCCGGGGTCGCCCTTCCCGTCGAGCTCCGGCGGCGCGACGGACGGGCTCCCGTGGACGTCGGGGGCGACCCCCAGGTGCAGGCGGGCCCGGCGGCGGGCGTGGTCGATGGACACCACGAACACCACCACCAGCCCGTTGAGGGCCACGATGAGCGCCGTGGGGACCTGGACCGCGATCTGCACGGCGTTCCCCCCGACCAGCAGCCCGCCGAAGATGAACGCCGAGGCGATCGTGAAGATGGGGCTGAGCCCGCCGAACAGGGCGGCCACGATGCCGTTGAACCCGGCCGAGCCGGTGAACCCGGTGGCGCTCCCGTCCGTGACCATGCGGTGCGACGCGCTGCCGAACACCAGGATGGCGCCGGCCAGGCCGGACATGGCGCCGGCGAGCGTCATGGCCAGGGTCATGGTCCGCTTCACCGGTATCCCGGCGTAGGCCGCCGCCTCCCGGGACAGCCCGACCGCCCGCAGCCGGAACCCCAGGCCGGTCCGCCACAGCAGCACGTACACCGCCCCCGCCGCCAGGAGCGCGACGATGACGCCGGCGTGCAGTTGCGTCCCGTGCACGAGCACCGGCAGGTCGGCGTTCGGGGAGAGCCGCCTGGTCTGGGGGATCCGGGCGAACACGGCGGACTGCGTGTGGTCGATGAGGGGGTTGGCCAGCAGGTAGTTCATGAGCTGGACCGCGACGATGTTCAGCATGATCGTGCTGAGGATCTCGTTGACGTTCAGGTACGCCTTCAGCGCGCCGGGGATGGCTCCCCACACCGCCCCGCCGGCCGCGCCGGCCAGGAGCACCAGCGGGATCAGCACCGGCCCGGGGAGGTCGGGCAGGGCCAGGGCGGTGACGGTCGAGGCCAGGCCCCCCATGACGATCTGGCCCTCCCCGCCGATGTTCAGGACGTTCGCCCGGAACGCGATGCAGATCCCCACGCCCACCAGCAGCAGCGGGATCGCCTTCGTCGCGGTGTTCACCAGCCCGTCGGTGCTGCCGAACGCGCCCTTCAGCAGGGCCCGGTACGCAGTGAACGGATTGGCCCCGAGGGCCCACAGCATGAAGGCGCCGACCACCAGAGCCCCGAGCGCCGCGAGGGGGATGGCGAACCAGCTGAGCAGGAACCGCCGCCAGTCCCGGGGGGAGGCGCCTCTCGCGGTCCCCCGTTTCGGTCCGGGTTCCGGCGAGGCCGGCGAGCGCACGCTGTTCGATCGAACGATCCCGCTGTCGTCCACCCGTGCCCTCCGGCATCCACCCCAGAACGAACGCCCTCAGCATGCCCGGAGGGGGGGTCGCCGGCGACGGGGCAATGGTCCCGTCGGATGGGGGCCGGTGGACCTGCCTTCCGCACGTCGTCTCCGGCGGTCCGAGCGCGCCCGGCGGGATATTCGCGGCCGATTACCTGCCCGGAACCGCGAGAGCGGTGTACAAGTCTTGCCATGGGGATGTGGGAGGGGCCGTGGTCCAGGAAGGCCGCCCGCCGGCGGCTGTGGCTCCAGGTGGTGGCGGCGTTCGCGTTCCTGGCCCTGGCCGGGGGCGCCGTGTTCGTGGTGGCGGTGGTCCTGCCGAACAAGGTCCGGGAGACTGGCGCCCCGCCGACGCGGTCACCCAGCCCCACCATCACCACGCGCGCGCCGCTCCCGGGCTGCCAGACCACTGGATTCACCGACTGGGAGGACATGGGGACGGTGGCCTGGGTGGCCGGCGGCGAGCTCCACGTGCTCGACCTGCCGACGTGCCGCGAACGGACGCTGGTGCCGGAGGGGGCGTCGCCGCCGGTGCGGTTCAGCACGGACGGCCGGTGGATCGCGTACGGCGGCGGGGCGGTGATCCCCGCGACCGGGGGAAACCCGGTGCTCGTGCCGGGCGGGGCCCGGTCGTGGGCGTGGTCGCCGATGGACGTTCAGCTCGGCGTCGTGACTCCCGGCGGCGGCCTCGAGGTGTTCTCCCCGCGCGAACGGGCCCCGGCCCCCAGCCCGGGGGGCGGGAAGCGGGCCAAGGCATCGGTCGAGTTCGGGCAGCCCCGGAGGATCCTGGCCGACGGAGCCGGGGCCGGTCATCTGCTGTGGAGCCCGGACGCGGCGCGGATCGCGCTGGACGGCCCCGGCAAGGTGATGGTCGTCGACGTCGCCTCCGCCGAGCCCCGAACCGTCTTCTCCACGACAGGCCCGGTGCCCCAAGTGGCGGGCTGGTCCCCGGATTCGAACTGGGTCCTGTTCTGGGCCACCCCGCTGGGGCAGAAGCCGGGGAAGGTGGCCGGCCGGGCCCTCGACGCCGCGCCGGCCGGCGGCGGGCCCTGGCAGAACGTCTTCAGCCAGATGCTGCCGTACGGGGACTTCGTGTCCAGCTGCGGGAAGTCCCTGGCCGTGTCCGTCGGGGGTCGCCGCGGCGTGAGCGAGGGCAAGCAGATCGTGATCACCGGCCCCTCGAGCTGGAAGTTCCGGAACGTGACGGCCGACTACCTCAGGAGCTGGATCTGGCCGGCGTGCTCGCCGGACGGGACCTGGCTCGCCGCCACGGCCACCGCGAACCACCCCGAGACGAGCGATGCCTCGGGGGTCCGCTCCCTGTGGGTCATCGCGACCGACGGGTCGAAGCGGGCCAAGATCGAACCGCCCGAGCTGGGAGCCCTGGAGACGCCGCGTTGGTCGGGGAACGGCCGGACGCTCCTCGTGGTGGTCCGGACCGAGCCGACCTGGGCGGCCCCGGGCACGCTGACCCTGGTGGAGGTCGATCCGAAGACCGGCAAGGAGGTCCACCGGGCGGGTCTCGGCGTCAGCCTGGGACCGGCGGAGGGTCCCGGCGGCCACCAGCTGTGGACCCTCGTCTCCGACTGGTACCGGCCGGCCTGAGGACGCCGCCGCCCGCTACCGGGCCAGCCGGTCCCGCGCGCCCCCCAGGAACCGCTCTCGGTCCACGACCACCCGTCGATGCCGTCCCCGGGCCACCACGCCGGCAGGGTCGGACACCTCGATCTCGAACTCCAGGGTTCGCCCGTCCACCCCGAGGAGGGTGGCGCGCGCGGTGATCCGGGCGCCGACCGGGGTGGGCGCCATGTGTTCGAGCTCGACCCAGGTCCCCACCGTCGTTCGCCCATCGTCCAGCCGCCCGGCCACCGCGGCGAGCGCCGCGGCCTCGGCCAGGGCCAGCACGGCCGGCGTCCCCAGCACGGCGACGTCGCCGGATCCCAGGGAGGCCGCGGTGCGCTCTTCGTCGACCGTCCCGGCCGCGTCGCCGGTCAGACCCGGTTCGATCGTCATCGATCCTTTCGGCGGCGCGGGGGCATGGCGCCGGTAGGCTTGGGGCCGCCATGGAGCATGCCACGTCGTGAGGGGGCCGGCCGGCGTCCTCGCCCTCGTCCTCGCCGAGACCCTCGCCGGCGGCGCGGCATTGCTGTTCCTGACGCCGTTGTGGCGGGAGGTCCGGCACGGGTTCTTCAAGCTCACCGGATCGGTGCTGGCAGTCCTCGGGCTGGCCTGCTGGGGATCGGTCGGAGCGGCCCGGCTCCCCGGGAGCACGCCGGGGGACCAGGCCTGGTGGCTCGCCGTCGGCGTGACCGCGGCGACCGGGGTGTGGTCCGTGCTGATGTTCGCCCGAGCGGAACGAGCCGGACGTGTCCTCGGGTACCTCACGGTGCCCGGTTCGCTGGCCCTGCTGGGGGCCCTGGCCGGAACGGCGGGGCACGACCACGTCTTCGCGTTCCTGGAGCTGCTGGCGGGGGCGGCGTTCATGGGGGCGGTCCTCGACGGCCTCCTGCTGGGGCACTGGTACCTGACCGACCGGCGACTGACCAGGACCCCCATCAACCGGACCACCACGCTGCTCCTGGCTGCCGTGGTGCTGGAGGCCGCCGCGGTGATCGGGCGGGGGTTCGGCCCGGCCTCGCCCTCGCTGGAGCTCAGCCCGCTGCTCGCGGCGTCGGGAGTGGGATCGTTCGTGGCCGTCGGGATGGTCGCCACGACCGCGCTCATCGCGGTGTTCATCCGGCTGGTGCTCGCGGGAACCAGGGCCACGGCCGTCCAGGCCGCGACGGGCTTCTACTACCTGGCGGTCATCACCGCGTTCACCGCCGAGCTCGCCGCCAAGATCCGGTTCCTGCCGTGACCGGCGACGCGGTGGTGTGGACCCTGCTTGGGGCCGGGGCCGTGGCGCAGGTCGTGGCGTGGCGGCTGGTGGTGGCGGGTCGGATCAGCGTGTGGTTCGGGACGGGCGTCCTGGTGGGCCTCCTGGGGGCCCTGTCGGTCGCGACGGGCCGGGTGCACCTGTCCCCGAAGGTGGACGTCGTGCCGGCGGCCCTGGTGGGCCTGGCCTCGGGAGTGGCCCTGTTCCTGGCCACCCGGGTGTTCGTCAGGCTGGTGCGGTTCTGGAGGGCGTTCCAGCGGGACACGACGGATCTCTACGGGAACCGCACCTCGGTGTCGCTCCCCGTGGCGCTGTTCGTGGCCGTCGGGCTGTCGGCTCCGGGCGAGGAGCTGTTCTGGCGGGGCCTCGCAGCCGGACGGCTCACCCCGATCGCGGGCACCGTCGGCGGGGCGGCGATCGCCCTGGCCGGCTACGGGGCGGTGCTCGCCGCCAGCGAGTTCCTTCCGATCATGGCCGGCGCGGTGGTCGGCGGGGGGCTGTGGTCGATCCTGTTCGTGTGGACGGGCGGGGTGGCCGCGGGGATCGCCTCGCATGTCGCGTTCACCGGACTCATGCTGCTCCTCCCGCCTCCGACCGCCGATTCCTCCCGGGGGGTGACGTGACGAGGCGGCTGCCTCCCGAGGTCGGGGCCATCCTCGACCACGGCGCGTTCTGCTACGTGGCGGTGGGCACCCCCAGGGGGCCGCACGTCACCCCCGTCGTCTACGCGATGCACGCGTCGAGGATGTGGCTCACCACCGCCCGCCGAACGGTGAAGGCCAGGGTGTGGAGGGACCGGCCGAGGACGGCGGGGATGGTGCGCGGGGGGGACCGGGCGGTCTCGTTCGTGGGGTCGGTCCGCCTCCACGACGGGCTCGACCCCACCACCTGGATCCCCTCGGCCGCCTCGCTCCCGACCATCTCGCTGGCCGCGGCCGCGTTCACCCGCAGGAACGCCCGGTTCTTCGCCGGCTACGCGGTGGACGCCCGCCGGGTGCCGCTGTCGTGGACCCCGCCGGGCCGGGTATTCGCCGAGGTCCGGGTGGAGGCGGCGGCGATCCTGGAGGACTGGGGGGTCGAGCCACGCATCTGGGGGCAGTTCGGCGAACGGGTCCACTCCCACGGCTCGTTCCGGGCCGGCCGTTCGAAGTCCGGGCCGCTCGCCGCCATCCCGGCTGAGGTCGCGGAACGGGTGGGACGGGTCGGGCAGTCGGTGCTCGCCCTCGAGGGCGCCGACGGTCCGGTGGTGCTCCCGTCGCTGCACGTTGAGTCGAACGGGGTGATGTACGCCGCGGTGGACGCGCGGGCCCTGGCGCTGTCGGGCGGGGGTCCCGATGCGCCGGTGGGGCTCACCGTGGACCACGCCTCGCGGTGGCGGGCCAGCGCCATGACCGGGGCGCTGGTGCAGGGGATCGGCGAGGTCCACGTCCTGTCTCGCCTGCGGTCGGGGCGGGCCGCCGCGGAACGCCTGGTGGAACGGGCCGGCGCCCTCCCCGACGGGATGGCCCTGGTCAGGGTGCGGCCCCGGCGCGTCGTGTGGTGGCGGGGCTGGGCGAGCGGTACGGTGAGGCTCTAGATCCGAGCGCCCGGGCCGGCCGCCCGCGCCCGGTCCACCCCCGAGTTCGAAGGTGGAGCGATGGGACACGTCAGCATCGACCTGGAGGTCGACGCCCCACCGGAGGAGGCGTGGAAGGTCGTGTCCGACCCCCGCAACCTTCCCAGGTGGGATCGCCACATCATCTCGGTCCGGGGCGTCCCGGAGGACGGGCTGAAGGTGGGAGCGAAATACGTCACCGAGATGCGGATGTTTCGCGTCACCGGGAAGGTCGAGGCCGAGGTCCTGGAGATCGAGGCGCCCAGGTACTCGCGGATCCGGCTCCGGGGGCTCCTCGACGCGACGGTCCAGACCACGATCACTCCGATCTCGGGTGGATCGAGGAGCCTCCTGGAGCACGACATCGAGTACCACTTCCGCGGCGGCGGCCTGGCCGCGTTCGCCACGCAGGGACTGGCGGCCACCGGCGGCCCCGCCATCGTGCTCCGCAAGGGGACGCTCGCCCAGAAGCGTCAGATCGAGCAGTCGTCGAAGCGGGGGTAGCCCGGCGCGGCTACTTCTGCTCCTCGTCGTCGCGGCGGAACCGGAAGGCCCGTCCCGGCCGGCCCACGATGAATCCGATGATCCCGCCCAGGACCGCGCAGACCAGCATCACGATGATGAGCGGTGTCTGGCTGTCCGTGAACACGAACTTCACCTTGACCTTCTGCGAGTTCCCCAGCACGAACAACAGCAGGATCACCAGGACCACCAGCAGCACGATGACCTTCGCCACCCGGGTCTGGCGGTGCCGTTGGAGCTGGTGGAGCCGGTCCCGGTCCTCTTGCGTCCGGGGGTCGTCCGCGTCCTCGCCGCCACCGGTCTCCCTGCGCACGTCGCTGCCCTCCTCGCTCGGTCGGGAGGATTCTGTCACGCGCGTTGTCGCCGACGCGCGCCGCCGTGTTGAATGCGCCTCCGTGACTCACTCGACGGGGCAGGTGGGCGGATCCCGCATGAGCGTGGACCGGGGCGCCGTCCGGCAGGCGCTGACCCTGGCCTCGGCCGCCGTGCTGGTGGAGTTCGCGTCCTCCACGGCCCGGGGCAAGGCCGTCGACCACCGGATCTTCCGGGCGGTGAACCGGGGCCGCGGCGCGCGGGCCGACGCGGTCTTCGGGGGCCTCACCGAGCTCGGCTCGATCGCGGCCTCCGGGGCGGCCGGTGCCACGCTGGCGGCGGGGGGCCGGCCGAGGACTGCATTCAGGGCGTTGGGGGCCGCCGGCTCCATGTGGCTGGTGGGCCAGGGGATGAAGCGGCTGTACCTGCGGTCCCGTCCCTACGATGCCCTGCCCGAGGTGGTCAGGCTGATGATCGGCCGCCCCAAGGGGACCTCGTGGCCCAGCTCCCACCCCGCGGTGCTCCTGGCGTTCGTCACCGTGGCCGGGGAGGAGCTGGGGCTGTCCCCGTTCGAACGGGCCGCGCTGGGGGCCCTGGTCGGGCTGGTGGCCGCCTCGCGGGTCTACCTGGGCGTCCACTACCCCTCCGACGTGGTGGCCGGGATCCTCCTGGGGCGGGCCGCCGGCCTGGCGTGGCTGGCCGCCGGGCGGCCATGAGGCCCGGATGCGCCGTTCCGACCCTCGCGGCAAGTAGACTCGGCCCCCGAATGACCGCCCTGCTCGGTTCCATCACCTGGCCGGTCCTGGACCGGATCCACTTCGGGAGCGACGTCGCCCTGTCCCCGCACGGGGTGGGCATCGCGCTCGGGTTCCTGCTGGGCTCGGTGTGGATCCTGAAGGACGATTCCCGGCGGGGGGTCCGCGAGGACCACATGTCCTCGATGCTGTTCTGGGCCCTCATCGGCACCATCGTCGGGGCCCGCCTGTTCTACGTGATCGCGCACTACTCCGAGTTCGACGGCATCGGCGACATGCTGGCCATCTACAAGGGCGGCATCAGCCTGCTGGGCGGGATCGCCGGCGCGGTCGGGTTCGCCTACCCGATCATGCGACGCCACAAGTACCGGCTGTTCCAGGTCATGGACGGCGCGGCGGTCGGCCTGGCCCTCGGGGTGTTCGTGGGGCGGATCGGCGACCTCATCATCGGCGACCACCTGGGCAAGCCGACGAACGCGCCGTGGGCCTTCGCGTACAGCGGGGGCAAGCTCTCGGGGTTCGACTGCGCGAACGGGGTCTGTCGGGAGACGCTCCTGCGCGGCCACGACACCCAGTTCCTCAGCATCAGCGCCCAGGGCGCCAAGCTCACCGACCAGAACGGCCAGCTCCTGGGCTCGGGCGTCGGCGTGCACCAGACGGCGCTCTACGACTTCGGGATCGTCGCCCTCCTGCTGCTGTTCCTGCTGCTGGTGATGAACCGCAAGCCCCGGCGGGAGGGCGTGATGATCATGACGTGGGCCATCTGGTACGGCAGCGGCCGGATCGTCACGGACTTCCTCCGGGTGGACAAGCGGTTCTTTGGCCTCACCGGGAGCCAGTGGGCCTCCGTGGCCGTGGTCACGGCCTCGGTCGTCACCCTGGCGCTGTGGGCCCTCCGGCCGCGGCCCGGGCCGAAACCCCTGGCCGATGCCCCTGAAGGGGCAGTCGTGGACGAGGGTCCCCCCACCACCGCGTTCGTCCCACCGCGCGAGCCGAGCGAGGGTCTGTAGATGGGCCGCAAGCTCTCGCTCGCCATCGTGGTCCTGCTGGTGGCGGTGTCCATCGGCCTGGTGGCCGTGGCCGCGGCCACGAAGTCCTACGTCCCGCTGTTCCTGATCTGGATCCCGCAGATCCCGATCGCCTGGCTCGCGGCGAGGTCCTCCCAGGGCCGTCCCGCGAACTGACCCGACGCTGTTCTCAGTGCGCGTGGCCGCTGTGGTCGTGCGCGTGCGCGGCGTGATCGTGGCCGGCGTGGGGGTCGCCGTTGCCGCCTGCGGAGGCGCCCGGCGCCACCATCAGGTTGAGGGGCCTGCCCACCACGGTCTTCACGCTCCTGGCCAGGCTGCGGGCCGCCTCGCGGAGGGCCTGGCCGGCGGGGGAGTCGGGGTCGGAGATCACGATCGGGGTGCCCGAGTCGCCGCCCGCCCGCAGCGGCGGGTACAGCGGAACCTGGCCGAGCAGCGGCACGCCCAGGGTGTCCGCCGCCTCCTGCCCACCGCCCTGGCCGAAGATGAACTCCCGCTCGCCGCAGTGGGGGCACACGAACCACGACATGTTCTCCACCACGCCCACCACCCGCTGCTTGACCTGGGCGGCCATCTTCCCGGCGCGCTCGGCCACCTTGCGGGCCGCCTCCTGAGGCGTGGTCACCACCAGCATCGACGCCCCGGGGAGGAACGATGCCATGGACAGGGACACGTCGCCGGTCCCGGGCGGGAGGTCGCACAGCAGGAAGTCGATCTCGCCCCAGTAGACGTCGCCCAGGAACTGCTGGACGGCCTTGTGGAGCATGGGCCCTCGCCAGATCACCGGCTGTTCCTCGGACACGAAGAACCCCATCGAGATGATGCGGACGCCGTGGGACTCGAGGGGCAGGATCATGTTGTTGAACCCCACGGGCTGGCCGGAGACCCCCATCATCCGGGGCACGCTGAACCCCCACACGTCGGCGTCCAGCACGCCCACCCGGTGGCCCTCCGCGGCCAGCGCCGCGGCCAGGTTCACCGTCACGCTCGACTTCCCCACGCCGCCCTTGCCGGAGGCCACGGCGATCACCGAGGTCTTGCCGTCGGTGAAGAACGTCTGCTGCTGCTGGGGCCCTGCGCCGCCCCGGAGCGACGTCACCATCTGCTGGCGCTGGTCGCCGGTCATCTCGCCCAGGAGGACCTCGATGTGGCGCACCCCTTCGAGGGGCGCCACCGCCCCCCGGACGTCACGGTCGATGCGGTCCTTCAGGGGACACCCCGCCACCGTGAGCAGGATCTGCACGGTGACCGTGCCGTCGTCGACCCGGATCCCCTGGAGCATCCCGAGGTCCTCGATGGGCTTGCCGATCTCGGGGTCGAGAACCTGCCGGAGAGCCTGTCGAACCTGATCCTCGGTGGCCATGGGCGCTGCTCCTCGCATCCGCCGCGGGGGCGGGGATTATCCTGTTTCGGACCGTGCGGACCGTGCGAACCGCTCATTCGATCATACGCGCCCCGGGCTGAGAAGCGGTGGCCGACGTCCGGGCGCTCGAGATCCACAAGGTCCTCGCCGACGACACCCGGTTCCGCCTGTACCGGTACCTCGGCCTGTCCGGCCGCGCGGTCTCGGTCCGGGAGCTGGCCCGCCGGCTGTCGCTGCACCCGAACACGCTGCGCCCCCACCTTCGCCGCCTGGAGGAGGTGGGGCTGGTGGCCCGGGAGGTCCGCCGGGGGGCGACGGTGGGCCGGCCCCAGACCCTCTACACGGCCGTGGAGCAGCCGGCCACGGGTGGCCGGGACTACCGTCTGCTGGCCGAGATCCTCCTGCCGATCGTCACCGGGCCCCGGGGGGCGGAGCGGGCCCGGGCCCTGGCCCAGGAGTGGGGGCGGTACCTGGTCGTGCGGGGCGGTCCCCGGCCGGGGGTCCGCCTGGCCGCGGCGCGGAACCTGGCCCTGTTGCAGGAGGCCATGGCGGCCGCCGGATTCGATCCCCGGTTCCGCCGCCGGGGCCGCCAGAGCGTGGAGGTGGCCCTGCGGGACTGTCCGTTCCGGGACCTGGTGGACGAGCACCGAGCGCTGGCCTGCCAGTCCGTCCACCGCGGCCTGCTGGAGGGGATGCTGGAGAGCCTGAAGCCGCCGATGGCCCTCAAGGAGTTCCACCCCCTGGCCGAACGGTCCGTGTGCCGGTTCCTGGCCTCCGGGTAGTGCCTCCGGCCCCGTCCGGATGCCGCGGCGGTGCCGATGGTCCAGTTCTGACGCCGGGATGTTCAGTCGGGCGTTGGACCATCCGATACGGACACCAATGGATGCTCGAATCGCCCCCCAGACCCAGTCGGGGCTGGGTCGGGTCGCGCCCGGCTCGTTCGGCGCGCCCGCACCCGCCCCTGCCCGGACGGCCACCGAGGCCGCCGGAACCCATGCCATCGCGATGCTGCTGTTCGACCTCTCCCGGGTCCCGCGGCCCGGCTCCAAGATCTCGCCCGAGGTGGCCGAGATGGTCATGAACCGCTGCGTGCTGGCGGCCATCGAGGTTCTGTCCGCCGCGGAGGCCCAGGTCACCATGGCCGGAACGGAGGCCCGCCCGTCCGTGGAGGCCGTGTTCTCCGGCGAACGCAGCGCCCTGCGTGCGGCGAAGGCCGCGTGCGACGTGCTGGGCGGCGTCCGCCGGGTCCAGCGGGCGGCTGAGAACGAGTTCCAGGTGGTGGGAGCCATCACCGCGGGCTCGGCCGGCCCGGGGCCGGGGGGCGTCACGGTGACCACCGGCGGCCCCGACGTCCTGCTCCGGCGCCTGCGGGAGGCGGCCGCCCCGGGCCAGATCCTGATGTCCGCGGCGGCGGTGGCCGGATGCGAAGGCCTGGTGGAGACCTCGCCGGCCCGAACGTCCTCCGAGGCGGTCCCCGAGGCACACGTGCTCCGGCGGATGCGCCCCGCGCTGAGCGTGTTCTGAGGTCGGCGAGAGACGGGAACAGGTGATTCGGGCCCGCGAGGGCTCGAGGCCGAAGGATCGAAGGGGAGGCACGTCATGGAGGACGGGTTCGCCACGTCCACGGACGAGACCGGTGCCGATGGCGCCGAGGCCGACCTTGCGTCGTGGCTCGGACGGCTGGCCGAGGCCGGCGGGTCCGACCTGCACGTGAAGGTGGGCTCGCCCCCCCTGATCCGCGAACGGGGCCAGCTCCGCCGGCTCGATCGCCCACCGCTCACCCCCGAAGAGACCGAGGCCATCGCCCGCGCCATCGTCCCCGAGTCCCGTCGAGCGCGGTTCGACGAACGCGGCGAGGTCGACTTCGCCTACTCGCTCCCCGGCGTCGGGCGATTCCGGGTGAACGCGTTCCGCCAGCGGGGGTCGTGCAGCCTGGTCCTGCGGCAGCTCCGGATCGGCGGGCCCGAGATCGAGTCCGTCGGCCTCCCCCCGATCGTCCGCCAGCTGGCCGAGGAGCCCCGGGGCCTGGTCCTGGTCACGGGCCCCACCGGATCGGGGAAGACCACGACACTCGCGGCGATGATCGAGCACATCAACCGGACCAGGCCGGTCCACATCGTGACCATCGAGGACCCCATCGAGGTGCTCCATCCAGACCAGGAGGCCTCGGTGAACCAGCGGGAGGTGGGCCAGGACACCGAGAGCTTCCTGTCGGCGATCCGGGCGGCCCTCCGGCAGGACCCCGACGTGATCCTCATCGGGGAGATGCGCGACACCGAGACCGTCCGGGCGGCCCTCCAGGCCGCCGAGACCGGCCACCTGGTGCTCTCCACGCTCCACACGGTGGACGCCACCGAGACCGTGAACCGGGTGGTGGACTTCTTCCCGGCCGAACAGCAGCACCAGATCCGGGTGACCCTGGCCGCGTCGCTCCGGGGCATCATCAGCCAGCGCCTGGTCCCGTCCACTCGCGACGACCCGGTCCCGGCGGTGGAGGTGCTGGTGAACACGGGCCGGGTGGCCGAACGCATCATCGAGTCCGACGCCACCTCGGAGATCCCCGAGGTCATCGCCCAGGGCGGCTACTACGGGATGCAGACGTTCGACCAGGCCCTCCTGGTCCTGGTCCGGGACGGCTCCGTCTCCGTCGAGGACGCCCTCGAGTCGGCGACGGAGCCCCACGACTTCCAGCTCATGCTGCAGCAGGCCGGCATCACGCCGGCCGCCTGACCCGCCGGGGCCGGGCCTGCAGTCCGCGCCTACGGCGCGGGCGGGGTGACCGGGGGCGGGGCCGGCGGTGCCGGCGGGGCCGGCGCCTCGGCCGCCGACTCGGCCGGCGCCTCGGCCGGCGCCTCGGCCGCAGCCGCCACAGGCCTGGGGCCACCGTTGCCGCTGGGTGCGCCCTCCCGGAACGCCTTGCCCATGCCGCCCAGCCCCGCGAGCAGCTGCGACAGCTCGAGCGGCAGGACGAACTTCGTCGAGGGCGACGCGCCGATCTGCTTGAGGGCGTCCAGGTACTGCAGGCTCATGGTGTTCGAGTCGATGCCCCGGGCCACCTCGAAGATCTTCGACAGGGCGAGCGAGAAGCCCTCGGCGCGCAGGATGGCCGCCTGCCGGTCGCCTTCCGCGTTGAGGATCGCGGCCTGCTTGTTCCCCTCGGCCACCGTGATCGCGGCCTGCTTCGAACCCTCGGCCTCGGTGACGACGGCCCGCCGGGTCCGCTCCGCCGACATCTGGCGGGTCATGGCCTCCTGGACCGCTGGGGGCGGGATGATCTCCCGGATCTCGACGTTCGTCACCTTGACGCCCCATCGCTCGGTGACCTCGTCGAGCTTGACCCGCATGATCTCGTTCATCTCGGCCCGCTTGGCCAGCAGGTCGTCGAGGGCCATGTCGCCGGCCACCGACCGCAGGGTGGTGGCGGCGATGTTCTGGGCCGCCCCGGCGAAGTTCCCCACCGCCAGGACCGACATCTGGGCGTCCACGACCTTGTAGAACGTGATGAAGTCGATCGACACCGGGGCGTTGTCCTTGGTGATCGCGGTCTGGTGCGGGATCTCCAGGTACAGCTCGCGGAGGTCCACCCACACCGGCTTGTCGATGATGGGGATCAGGATCACCAGGCCCGGGCCCTTGAGCCCGATGGAGCGTCCCAGCCGGAACACCACGAGGCGCTGGTACTCCCGCACCACCCGGATGGCCTGCGGGATGAAGATCAGCAGCAGCAGCAGGACGACCCCGAGGCCGATCAGCAATCCGGTCACTTCATCTCCCCCTTCTCCCTGGTCCCAGCGGGCCACCCCGCCGCGGATCCATCTCGCGTGCGGCGTGATTATGCCCGGTCTGCGCCCGTCCCGGTTTGCAGGGCCCTGGCGCGCTCGGACACGGGCGTGTCGGCCCCCGAGCCGGCCGGCGTGCCGTCGGCCGAAGTGGCGGGCGCCACCTTCAGCCGGAGGCCCTCGACGTCCTCGATCACCACCCGCGTCCCCGCGGGGATGGGGCCGGAGGTCGAGACCGCGCTCCACGTCTCGGACGCCACGTGCACGTTCCCCGACGGCGTGAGGGAGGTGGTGACCACCCCGATGTGCCCGATCAGGTTGCGCTCACGCATGAGCACGGGGAGGTGCCGGGCCCGCAGCAGCGCGCGGAGCGCCAGCCCGAAGAACCCGGCCATCAGCGCCCCCACGGGCAGGATGACCCACAACGACACCTGGGAGTTCGGGACGGACCGGTCGAACAGCGTGAGCCCGCCGGCCACCAGCATGACCGTGCCGAGCACAGTGAAGATCCCCACGCCTGGCGCCTTCAGCTCCAGGAGGAACGACACCACCGACCCGATCAACAGGATCACCCCGATCAGCTGGAACGGCAGCAGCCCGAACGAGACGAACGCGGCCCCCAGGGACAGCACGCCGAACACGGCGGCCAGCCCGATCCCGGGGTGGATGAACTCGAGCACGATGAGCCCGATGCCCAGGTAGAAGAAGATGAACGCCAGGTCGGGCGAGAGCAGGCCGTGGAAGATCGACGCCACGAACCCCAGGCTCCGGTTCGTCACGGTGGCGTTCGTGGTGTCGAGCGTCACCGTCTCGCCGCCGGTGCCCACCGGCACGGTCCGGCCGTTCAGCGCCTCCAGCAGCGTGTCGGTGTCGGGCTCGATGAGGTCGATGACGTCCAGGGACAGGGCGTCCTGGTCGGTGATGCTCACCGAGTCGCGGACCGCGGACTCGGCCCAGTCGGCGTTGCGGCCCCTGGCCTCCGCGATGCTCCGGATCGTGGCCACCGCGTCGTTCAGGACCTTCTCGCTCTCGATGACTCCCGACACTCCCACCGGGTGGGCCGCGCCCACGTTCGTCCCGGGGGCCATGGCGGCCACCGAGCCCGACAGCAGGATGAACGTCCCCGCCGACGCCGCGCGGGCCCCGGACGGCGAGACGTACGTGATGACGGGGACGGGCGAGTTCAGGATGGCCTTCGTGATCTTCCGCATCGAGGAATCGAGGCCGCCGGGGGTGTCGATGGTGATGAGGACCGCCATCGCCCCGTCGTCCGCGGCGGCGGAGATCCCGCTGGTGATGTAGTCGGCCTCGAACGGATCCACCACTCCGGACAGCCGGAGCGAGACGATCTGCGGGCCGCCGGCGGTTTGGGCACCGGCCGACCCGGCGGCGAGGGCCACCGCGAACAGCGCGGCCACCCCCAGCAGGACGTTCCGCATGCGCTTCATGGGGGAATCTTCCCACCAGTGCCGCTCCGTGGAAACCCACTGGTCGCACCGCGGGTCCGGGGCATCCCGGAACCCTTCCCCGGGCCGGCCCCGGCGGCGCATACTGGGAGGATGAGGCCGGCAGTTCGCCGCATCCGGTCCCAGGACAGCGTCCGGTCAAGCCGCCGTGCCGCCCGGTGCCGTATATCCCTGGGGGGGCGCGCCCGATGATGTTCGAGGCGGGGGCTCCCCTCACGGTGCAGGAAGAGCGGGTGCTGGTGCAGCGTCTGCTCTCGGGAGACGAGGAGGCGGTACGGAGCATCTACGGGCGGTTCGCCAGGCCGGTGTACAGCCTGGGTCTGCGTCTCCTGGGCAGCGCGGAGGCCGCCGAGGAGCTGGTCCAGGACGTGTTCGTCACGGCATGGCGGAAGGCCGCCCGGTTCGACGCGTCCAGGGGCCGGCTCTCCACGTGGCTGATGGCCATCGCCCACAACCTGGCCGTGGACCGGCTTCGGCGGGACACCGGGGCGGGGCGGCCGACGCTCGTGCTCGTGGAGGAGGTCCCGGAGCGGATCACGGACTCCGACGTGGAACCCGTGCTGGAGCGCGACTCCGCGAGGCGGGCGATGGCGTCGCTGTCGGACGCCGAACGGCTGCTGGTGGTGCGGGCCTACTTCCGCGGCCTGACCGCGCGGGAGATCTCCCAGGCCGACGGGATCCCGCTCGGCACCGTGAAGACCCGTCTCCGGACTACGCTCATCAAGCTTCGCCGCCTGAACGAAGGCAAGGAGTTGTAGTGGACGGTCCCTCGTGGACGACAGGAGGCGCACCGGCGTGAGGCTCGTCAGCGATCCCGCCACGCGCGAGTCCGGGCGCGAACCGGACTGTGTCGAGGTCCGCGACCGGCTGGTGGAGTACGTGCTCTCGGCGCTCCCGCCCGAGGAGATGGAGCCGGTGGAGCGCCACCTCGCGTGGTGCGCGGGGTGCCGGAAGGAGACCGCCGAGCTGACCGCCGGCGCCGCGACCGTCGGGCTCGCGGCGGATCTCTCCGAGCCGTCGGCGGATCTCGAGGAGACCGTGGTCCGTCGTATCAGGGCCGTGGCCGGCGCTCACGGGCGGTCCCGCCGGAAGGGCCGGACCCGGACCCGGACCAGGGCGGCGGTGATCATCGCTGCCGCGCTGGCCGTCGCCATGGGCCTGGGATGGGTGAGCACGGTGGCCCAGCTCCAGAAGGCCCAGGACGCCAGGAACGCATCCGAGCAGCAGATGCGAGCGGTCGCCGAGCGGTTCTCGAAGTTCGCGGAGACGCTCCTGCGGGGGCGGGCGCCGCACACCGGCGAGGCGGCCCGGACCTTCCAGCTGCTCCCCGGCGTCCGGCAGCAGGGCGGCGGGTGGGCCATGGTGTACACGTCCCCGTCGCGGTCCGACTGGGTCCTCGTGGTGCTGGGCGGGCTGGACGCGGAAGCGTTCCCCCTCACGGTCTCGCTCCAGAGGGCGGACGGCCAGATCCTGTCCGCGGGCACGCTGACGAAACCGGATTCCGCCGGCGGCGGCGGGTACCTGTGGCACCCGTACACGCGCAGCCTGGCGAAGTTCAACCGGATCCTGGTGACGGATTCGGAGGGTCACGTGCTCATGGAAGGGCTCCGTGACCGTCTGGTGTCCCACCCGGGCGCGGTCTGACCTCCCGTCACGCCAGCCGTTCGGCCAGGAACGCCGTCCCCTTCGGATATCGGTACTCGATCGACATGTGCGTGGCGTCGAACAGCTCGAAGAACGACTCCACCCCCAGCCGGTCGAGCTCCCGCTTCACCGCCTGGGCCCCGAGGTCCAGGTACCATTCGTCCCGCTTGCCGGCGTCGATGTAGACCGCGCGGAGGGACCGGGCTGCGTCGGCCCGAGCCGGGATCATCCGGACCGGATCCCACTCCAGCCACCGCTCCCACACCTCCGGGATCAGCTCGCTCGTCTCGGGGTCGTAGGGGAGCCGCACCGTGCCGTCCGGGTCCGTCGAGTAGCAGGCGGCCATGCAGTAGTCGTTCAGCAGGACGTGGTCGGCGTCCTTGCTGAACGCGGGGCGCGACCGGAAGTCCTTCCAGAACTCGTCGAACGACCCGTGGTAGTGGTCCCGGAGGTGCCGGACCGACTCCCGGAACGCCGGGAGGTAGCACGACTCGAACAGGGCGTCGCCGGCGTGCGTGGCCAGCCCCCCGAACAGGTCGGGCCGGAGCAGGGGAGTCACCATCGCGCCGTAGCCGCCGCTCGACTTCCCCTGAATCCCCCGGTGATCCCTGTCGGCGAGGGTCCGGTACCGCTCGTCCACGAACGGCACGACCTCCTCGCACAGGAACGTGTGGTAGTTGCCCGTTCCCGGCGAATCCAGGAACTGGCTCCCGCCCAGCGAGGTCCAGCAGTCCACGTACACGACCACGGCCGGCTGGCACTCACCGGCGGCCATGGCCCGGTCCAGCAGCTCCGGGTAGTTCAGCCGGAACGCCGAGCGGTTGCGCCACATGTCGAGCTGTCCGGTCAGGCCCTGGATCGCGTAGATCGAGGGGTACCGGCGGCCGGGGTCGTCGTCGTAGCCGGGCGGCGTGTACACCCACAGCGGGCGGTCGGCCGGATCGCTCAGGGCGTTGCCCTCCAGCGAACGGCCGTGGACGGTGTGCTCGTCGATCCGCCCGGCGAAATCGATGCTCCACGGTTCCATGGCTGCTCCTTCGGTCGAAAGAGGCGGACGCGACGCCCTCGCCGCTCCGGTCGGGCATCCTACGTGGTCGGCGGTGGCTCGGGCCCGGCTGGAGTACCGTGTCGGCATGGAGCCGGTCGCGGCCCTCAGCCCGGCAGCCATCTCGATCCTGGTCCTTGCCGCCCTCGCCGGGATCGCGATGATCCGGCTCGGCGTGTCCTCGGAGGCGCCGGGCGTCCGCGAGGGGCGGGCGGGGCCCCGGACACCCCGCGAGCGGCTACAGGCAGCCATGGGCCGGCGGGGGACGCCGGAGCCCTGGGTCCTCGGCTTGATCGCGCTGCTGATCCTCGGGATCCTCGTCGCGCCCCGCCTCCTGGGGTTCACGTTCGTGTTCCTCCCGCTGATCCTCATGAACCGCCGCCGCTTTCCGCGGAGGTTCGACGATCGGCGGAGGGCCGATCCCGACGACGCGGACGGACCGGGCCACCTGGGCGACCCCGGCGACCCGTCCTGACGGCTCCCGCCCGGCTCGGCCGTCCCCACCCGCGTGGCTATGATCGCTGCATGACGATGGTCGCGGAGGTGGTCGGCATCGGCCTCGCCGGGGGCCAGGGGGTCCGGGCTCGCCCGCTGACCCTGAAGGCGCCCGGGTACCTCCGCTCCAAAGCCGCGATGTCGTTCCTGGGTCGCCGGCTCATCCGGTGGGTCCTGGAGATCCTCACCACCGAGGGGATGAAGGAGTTCTACGTCATCGCCCACGGGAAGGAGAATCGCTACCAGATCAAGGTCATGATCGGATACGGCGAGGAGCTCGGAGTGGACGTCCAGTACTCGCCGGTGAAGTTCGACGCGCTGTCCACGGGCAGTGCCGATTCCACGCTTCGAATGCTCGAGTACTGGGACCTGTCCCGCCCCGCGCTCGTGTTCCCGACGGACTCCGTGATCGACTTCGACCTCGAGCCGATGTACGAGGCCCACATGGATCGCGGGGCCGCCGTGACCATCGCCGCGATGACCCGGGCCCCCTCCGAGGTGGCCGAGAAATACGGCCTGATGCTGACCAATCCCGACGGGAAGATCCTGGAGTTCGTGGAGAAGCCCACCCTCGCGGAGCTCCGCGAGCACTTCGCCGTGCACGACGCCGAGGAGTTCGACCGCATGCCCCTGCTCACCAACGCCGGGTTCTATCTGGTGGATTCGGCGGTGCTGCGGGAGGTTGCCGGCGATCCCGAGATCGCGTCGATGCGTCGAACCCGCCTCGATTTCGGCAAGGACATCCTCCCGTGGCTGGTGGCCCGGGGGCATCCGGTGTACGCGCACACCGTCCGGCGGATCGGGGATCTGGGCAACGTCGAGGATTACGTGGACACGATGGTGGACGCCCTGCACGGGAACTTCGAGTCGATCCGGCGCCTCCTTCCCCCGCCGTTCGACCCCGACCGCCACGTGTGGATCGCGCCCGAATCACTGTCCATGCGCGATGCCCTGACCGGCAAGACGCTCTCGGAGAAGCTGGCCGAGGGCCTGGTGACGATCGGTCCGTCGGTGCGGATCGGCCGGTTCTGCGAGATCGGCCCGGGGGTGGTGATCCAGGAGTCGAACCTGGACGACGACGTCGAGGTCCGCGAGGGCGCGTACCTGTCCCGGACCCAGGTCCGCGACGGCGCGATCGTGGGGCCGGGGGCCCGGCTGCGCAACGTGGTGGTGGGGTCGATGTCAGAGATCCGCTCCCACCAGGCCAATCCCACCGTGGTGGAGGACTACGTGGCGCTGGGGGACGAGGTGCTGGTGTACGCGGGTGTTCACCTGGCGGGGGACATCTCGGTGTACCCGCGCCTGAAGATCCCGAGCGGGATCCGGGTGCCGAAGGGGACCGAGCTGACCGGCCCCGCCGACGTCCTGAAGTACTTGTGAGTTGCCGCCGGGCGTCCCGGGCTGGTCGACTGGCGTGGTCATGAGGTTCGGGCTGGCGCTGCCCCATTACGACTTCTCGTTCCCCAACGGCAAGGGGGTGTCGTTCGAACGTCTCCGCGACGCGGCAGTGCGGGCGGAGGACCTCGGGTTCGACTCCGGGTGGGTGAGCGACCACTTCTTCCTGTCGCTGGCCCGGTACGGCGGGGGCGACGAGCCGCTTGGGTCGCTCGAACCGATGACCACGCTGGCGGCGCTGGCCCCGGCCACATCCCGCATGCGGCTGGGCACGCTCGTCCTGGGGCCGTTCCGGCATCCCGGGCTCCTGGCGAAGATGGCCACGGTGGTCGACCTCGTGTCGGACGGGCGGCTGGACCTCGGGATCGGCGCCGGGTGGTACGAGGACGAGTTCCGGGCTTTCGGCTACGAGTTCACGCCGGTCAAGGAGCGGTTCGAGCTGCTCGGGGAGACACTCGAGGTGCTGGGGTTGCTGTTCGCGGAGGGCCCGGCCTCGTTCGAGGGCAGGCACCTCCGGCTGGACGGGGCATTCAACCACCCGCCGCCCGTGCAGCAGCCGGTCCCGGTGTGGCTGGGGAGCAAGGGTGGCCCCCGGTCGCTCCGCCTGGCGGCCCGCCACTGCGCCGGCTGGAACACGGTGTGGCGGTGGACGCCGGAGGACTACGCGGGACGCGCGGCCGAGGCCCGCCGGATCTGCGCGGAGGAGGGGCGCGATCCCTCCACTCTGCGGCTCTCCGTGGGGCTGTTCACGCTGATCGGGCGGGACGGTGAGGACCTGGAGCGCCGGTACGAGGCCCTCCTCCGGTGGTCGCCTGGGGGATTCCTGGAGGGCGTACCGCTCCGCGAGTTCGCGAAGGGTGCCCTGGTGGGAACGGTGGAGGAGGCGCTGGGAGTGGTCCGAAGGTTCGCGGAGCTCGGGGTCGAGGAGCTCATCCTGTCGCCGGCCTCGCTCCCGTTCGCCGTGGCCGACTGGAGCGAGGTGGAGCTGCTGGCCGGGGAGCTCCTCCCGGCGGGCCGGGAGTTGTGAGCGAGCCGCGGCCCCTGGAGCCGCTGGAAGCGGCGATCGCCGTGCTCCGGGAGGAGGGGCGGGCGCTGCACTGGACGGCCATCCAGGATCTGGCGCTGAAGCGGGGCTACCTCGACCCGTTCACCCAGCGCGACATCCGCAAGCGGCTGGTCGCGGCGATGTCGGCGGCGGCCCGGGAGGGGACGCTGGTCCGCGAATCCACCGGTGTGTACGGACTGCCTCCGGGGTCGGTCCCCGGAGAGGCCGGGTGACCGACGGGGTGTTCGAGGGGAAGGATCCCTTTCGGCTCCCGGGCGGCGGGCGCGCCCGGGGCGGACGATGCGGTCCTCAGCTGGAGGACGACTCCGATGCGGCAGGTGCGGCGGCCGTCTCGGTCTTGCGGGGGCGGCCCCGGCGACGCGGTGGGCCGCCGGTGGCGGCGCTCTTCGGCGGACGCCCACGCCGCTTCGGGGCGGCCGGCACATCCGCCGTTACGACGGCACGACGGCGTCCCGGACGCGGCTTGCGCGCCCCCGCCGTCATCTCGTCGATGTGCGTCTGACAGAGGTCTTTGGCCCAGTTTTGACGACCCACCTTGATGGTCACCGTCTGGACCGCGGGCCTCCCGCAGACATCGCAAACCAGAATGGTTCGCTCACCCATGTGCACACTCCTTTCCGTCCGCGAGCAGCCTACCGAAATTGTGGGAGATGTTCCAATCGGCTCAGCCGCGTGCGGGGCGATATGCGGCGCCGGTGAAGCGCTCCAACTTCTCCCAATCGTGGAGCGCTTCGATCATCCGTACGGTGCCGGACCTGGCTCGCATCACCATCGAATAGGTCGATGCCCCGCCGGCGTGATACGACACCCCGCGTAGGAGCGACCCGTTCGTGATCCCGGTCGCGGCGAAGAACACGTCCTGGCCCGCCACCAGATCGTCGGTGGTGAGGACCCGTTCGATGTCGTAGCCGCTGTCGATGAGGGCCTGTCGTTCGTCGTCGTTTCTCGGATAGAGCCGGCCCTGGATCGCGCCGTCGAGGCACTTCAGGGCCGCGGCGGCCACCACCCCTTCCGGTGTGCCGCCGATGCCCATCAGCATGTCCACTCCGGAACCGGGTCGCGCCGCCGCGATGGCCGGCGCCACGTCGCCGTCGGTGATCAGGAACACGCGGGCCCCGGTCTCGCGGACCTCCGCGATCATCTGCTGGTGGCGGTCCCGGTCGAGGATCACCACGCCGATGTCCTCCGGGCTCAAACCCTTGGCCTTGGCCACCCGGCGGACGTTCTCCCCGGGAGGCGCGGTGATGTCGAGCGCGCCGGCGGCGTCCGGGCCGGCAGCCACCTTCTCCATGTACACCGCGGCGCCGGGGAAGAACATCGACCCCCGCTCCGCCAGGGCCACCACCGAGAGCGCGTTCGGCTGGCCCACCGCGGTCAGCCGTGTGCCGTCGATGGGGTCCACGGCCACGTCCACCTGGGGACCGGTGCCGTTGCCGACGGCCTCGCCGTTGAAGAGCATCGGGGCCTCGTCCTTCTCGCCCTCCCCGATCACGATCACGCCGTCCATGGCCACCGAGTCGAGCATGAGGCGCATGGCGTCCACGGCGGCCTGGTCGGCGGCGATCTTGTCCCCCCGGCCCACCCACCGCCCGCCCGCCAGCGCGGCGGCCTCCGTGACCCGGACGAGCTCCATGGCCAGGTTGCGGTCCGGTCGTTCAGTCATCGTTCACCTCCACGCTTCGGGTCCGCGCCCCACGCGGACGGCTACACCAGGGCGTCGAGCACGGCGAGGGGCTCTCCCCCCTCGAACAGCACGCGGTACACGCTGGAGTGGTACGGCATGTCGAGGCCGAGCTCCCGGGCCAGACGGTGGACGTCGCGCGCGGCGGAGACGCCCTCCACGGTCATCCCCCTGCCCTCGAGCTGGCGGAGGGCCGCCGTGGGGTCGTCCCCTTCGCCGACGAGCTCACCGTACAGCCGGTTCCGGCCTCCTTCCGAGGTCACCAGGATGTCGCCGGCCCCGGCCAGCCCCATGGCCGTCTCCGCCCGCCCCCCCATGGCCTCGACCAGCGCCCGAAGCTCCTTCACGGCCTTCGTGAACAGTGCGGCCTTGGCGTTCCGGTACTGCTCGTCGGAGAACTTCCCCAGGCCGTCCAGCAGGCCGATCCCCATGGCGGCGACGTTCTTGGCCATCGAACAGATCTCCACGCCCACCACGTCGTCGGTGAACTCGAGCTGGTACGAGTAGTTCGACAGCGGCGCGCCGGCGGTGCGGGCGTCGTCGATCCCGGCCGACGCCCAGATGGCCGCGGAGGGCGCACCCCCGGCCAGCTCGGAGGCAAGGCAGGGGCCCCCGACGCTCACGGTGGCCGCCCCGGGGAGCTCCTCGGCCAGGACCTCGGACACGCGCTGGCCGGTCTCGGTCTCCATGCCCTTTGCCACCGAGACGACGAACCGCGCCTCGCCGACCACGTCATGGATCATCCGGGCGAGCGAGCGAGCGGTGTCCGAGGTGGACGCCATGATGACCGTCTCGACCCCCTTCGCGGCCTGTTCGAGCTCGTCCGGCGCGTGGACGGGCAGCGAATCCGGGAGGTGCTCCGAGAGGGCCGGGTGCTTCCGGAACGCGATCAGGGCCTGGAGTGCCCGTTCGTCATGCGGGTTGGCCCACAGCGCGGAGTCCAGCCCGGCCCGGGCGCAATGCATCGCGATGGCGGTGCCCATGGCTCCTGCGCCGAACACGGTCACGCGGGCCACGGGAGGCTCCGTGGGTTCGGTGTGGTCCCCTCGCGGGTGGTCATGCCGAGCCTCACGATAATTGGCCCATGTCCTCTCGACATCCCCTGACGGCCCCTCCCGCGCGGGCCCTTCCGGCCTCGTTCGACATGCCGCTGCTGGTCCTCGGGGTGACGGCGGTGTCGTTCTCGGCCATCCTGATCCGGGAGGCGCACGCGCCGTCGCTCACGATCGCGCTGTACCGCAACGCGTTCGCCGCCGCGCTCCTCCTGCCGATCGCGCTGGTTCGCCACCGGGCCGAGCTCCGGGCGCTGACCCGCCGGCAGGTGTCGCTGGCCGTGGTGTCCGGGGCCATGCTGGCGCTGCACTTCGGGACGTGGATCCCGTCGCTCTCGTATACGACGGTGGCCGCGAGCGTGGTGCTGGTGACGACGCAGCCGGTGTGGACCGCGCTGGGCGGCCGGGTCCTGTACGGCGAACGGCTCCGCCCCCGGACGTTCGCGGGGATCGCGGTTGCGATTGCCGGAGCGGCGGTGATCACCGGCGGCGACCTCGCGGTGAGCGGCCGGGCGGCGTGGGGGGACTTCCTGGCGCTGTTCGGTGCCGTGGCGGCGGCCGCCTACTTCATGATCGGCCGGAACCTCCGCCAGCAGCTCTCGCTGGTCCCGTACGTGACGATCGTCTACTCCTGCTGCGCGCTGCTGCTGGCGCCGGTGGTGGTGCTGTCCGGCACGAAAGCGGCGGGATTCCCGGCGAGGACCTGGCTGCTGTTCCTGGCCATGGCCCTGGTGCCGCACATCCTGGGCCACACGGTGTTCAACTATCTGCTGCGCTGGCTGGACCCCACGGTCGTAGCCATCGCGATCATGGGCGAACCGGTGGGCGCGACGCTCCTGGCGCTCGCGTTCTACTCGGAGGTCCCGCCGTGGACGGCGATCGCCGGCGGCTTGCTGACCCTCGCCGGCATCTACGTGGCCATCGCAGCCCAGGGCCGTCGACGAACGGTCCCCGAAGCCCCGATCGAATAGGGGCCGTAGCCAGGATCAAGTCTGGAGGGTCCAGCTTGACCGCACCGGCAGCTTCGTCATCCACCTTCCACCGGGCGGGTATCAGGTCATCTGGAAGTCGGGGTACCCGTCCGACGTGCTGCCGCCCATCAGACATGTGGACGTCCAGCCCCACCGAATCGCGACCGCCCGGATCGTCCTCGACTGGGTGCTTCCGTGAGGGATGTCCGGCCACGTCCTTCGAGGTACGGCCCTGCCCGAGACAGGTCGTCAACGGGGAATCTCTCAGCTTTGGATCGCGTCGAGCGACCGGAGGGGGATGGATCATGAGCGAGCGCCGGCGTCGGTTCATCGGTTCGTTCCTGTGCGTGCTCCTCGCTGCTTGCACGGGGCCGTCTTCATCACCGAAACCACCCTCGGGCGGCCTCTCGCGAACCCGAGCCGAACAACTTGCGCTGGTGCAAGCCACGGCGATATCTCAGGGTCCCGTCTCAATCATCTCGGCGCGTGTGGGACGAGTCCACGAATTCGATCCAGGGTTGGGCCGGGCCATTGCCTCTCAGGGCGACTGGGTGTGGGCGGTCTCTGTTTCCGGAACGTTCTCGGGGTCCTGCGGCCCACCCGGGAACACCACCTGCACGCCACCGAATCGCTCCGCACTTGTGCTCCTCGACTATCGGACGGGACGCTGGATCACGACCCGGACGCCCGCATCCATCACGTGACGTGACCGGCCCGCATGACGTCGAGATCCACCGCGCCGTCGATTCCGTCCACCCAGGGCGAAGCCCATGACCTGCCAGATCAGCCAACGGTCGCCGTCGGGGCGTCGATTCCTGGCGGGGCTGCTCCTGGCGCTGGCCTGGCGCCGGCTGAACCCCCCAATCGTCACCCGGTGAGCTGAACAACCCACCCGTCCGCCGTTCGGCCGCGGAGGCCCTGGCGTTCGGCCTACGATTGGCCGCGATGGCGACGATCAAGCAGCCGGCGGCGGCGGTGGACATCCGCGACGTGCAGGTCATCAAGCACGGGCGGTCGTTCTTCCTGTGCGACAAGCGGGGGGATGTGCCAGCGGACAACACGGCCGCGCTCGGGTTGTACCACCACGACACGCGGTTCCTGTCGCGGTTCGAGCTGGCCGTGAACGACATGCGGCCGCTGGTGCTGCACTCCTCTGCGGCCCGCAACTACGCCCAGGTGGTCGAGCTCGCGTACCCCATGAAGATGATCGACCCGCAGGGATACGAGCGGAAGGAGAACCTCTCGCTCTCGCGGCAGCGGGTCCTCGGCGACACGCTGCTCGAACGGATGAAGGTCGTGAACTTCGGCCGGACCGACCGCGAGCTGACGCTGACTCTCGAGTTCGAAGCGGACTTCCTCGACATCTTCGAGGTCCGAGGCATGGAACGCGAGCAGCGGGGCCAGGCGCAGCAGCCCAGGGTCGAACGCCACGAGGTGGAGCTGGCCTACCGCGGCCTGGACGGCGTGCACCGGGCCACGGTCCTGCGGTTCTCGCCCCAGCCGGACGAGCTGGACGAGGGCCGGGCGGTGTTCCGGTTCACCGTCCCCGCCGGCGGCGAGTCAGAGGTCTCCATCGAGATCCAGCCGGTCGTCGGCGAACACGTGCCCGTTCGCATGCCGATCCGCGAGGCCCGCGAGACGCTCGAGCGCCAGTACTCGCAGTGGCGTAAGCGCTGCACCCGGTTCCGGACGTCGAACACGCAGCTGTCGATGTTCCTGGACCGGGCCGTGCTCGATCTGCGGATGCTGCTCTCAGAGGACGACCAGGGCGCCCAGTACATCGATGCTGGCGTCCCCTGGTTCTCCGCCCTGTTCGGCCGGGACTCCCTGATCACCGCGTATCAGTGCCTCATGGTGAACCCGGACATGGCGTGGTGGGTGCTCCGGCAGCTCGCCGCTCACCAGGGCCGGGACGAGGACCCGGAGCGGGAGGAGGAGCCCGGCAAGATCCTGCACGAGATGCGGATCGGCGAGCTGGCCGGAACCGGCGAGATCCCGCACACGCCGTACTTCGGCTCGATCGACTCCACGCCGCTGTGGCTGATGGTGCTGGCGAGCGCGTACTCCTGGACCGGCGAACGGGAGTCCCTCGAGGAGATGTGGCCGAACGCGCAGGCCTGCCTGGAGTGGATCGACCGCTTCGGCGACCGCGACGGCGACGGCTACATCGAGTACGAACGGACCGCGCCGCGGGGCCTCGACAACCAGGGCTGGAAGGACTCCCACGACGCGGTGGTCCACCCGGACGGGACGAAGGCGAAGGGGCCCATCGCGCTGGTCGAGGTGCAGGGCTACGTGTACGCGGCGAAGGTTCGAACCGCCGAGCTGGCCCGAGCGCTCGGCGACGACGGCCTGGCCGAACGGTTGGAGAAGGAGGCCGCGGACCTCAAGGAGCGGTTCAACCGGGACTTCTGGATGGACCGGGAGGGCTACTTCGCGCTGGCCCTCGACGGCGACAAGCACCAGGTCACCACCATCACCTCGAACCCCGGCCACGCGCTGTGGACGGCCATCGCCGACGACGACAAGGCGGCGCGGGTGGCCCGCAAGCTGCTGTCGCCGGCCCTGTCGTCCGGGTACGGCATCCGGACCCTGGCCACGAGACAGAAGCCGTACGACCCCATCGGGTACCACACCGGGAGCGTCTGGCCGCACGACTGCGCCCTCATCGCCCACGGCCTGAAGCGGTACGGGTTCGACTCCGACGCCATGAAGGTCATCGACCAGGTCTCGGCCGCCGGGGCGTTCTTCCCGCTGGCCCGGTTCCCCGAGCTGTTCTGCGGGTTCTCCCGTGAGGAGGTCCCCGAGCCGGTGCAGTATCCGGTGGCGTGCCGGCCCCAGGCGTGGGCGGCCGGCGCGCCGCTGCTGATGATGCGGTCCTACGGGGGCATCACCGCCGACGCGCCGAACGGCACCCTGTTCATCCACCGGCCGAACCTCCCAGCGTGGCTCGACCAGATCGAGGTGGTGGGGATGCGGGTGGGGCAGGCCCGGGTGGACCTCACGTTCACCCAGACCGGCGGCGTGACCGCGGTGCAGGTGCCCCGCAAGGAGGGCGACCTGGAGGTCCTGATCCGCCAGTGACCGGGTCCCGTCCGACCGTGGGAGTTCCGCCGGAGGGGCCCATCGAGCCTGCCGAGCCAGAGGATACGCGGGCGGTGGGCTCCGCCGATGACGAACGGCCGGCGCCGGTGTCCATGGACGAGTACGAGGAACGCGCCCGCGAGGCGCTCCCGAAGATGGCGTTCGACTACTTCGCCGGCGGGGCCGGTGAGGAATGGACGCTCGAGGAGAACCGGGCGGCGTTCGGCCGGTGGGTGCTCCGCCCGAGGGTCCTCGTCGACGTCTCGGAGCGGGACACATCCACGACCGTGCTCGGCACGCAGGTTCGGTTCCCCGTATTGGTCGCGCCGACCGCGCTGCAGCGCATGGCCGATCGGGAGGGCGAGGTGGCAACGTCACGGGCCTGCGCGGCCGCCGGGACGATCATGGTGCTGTCGACGATCGCCTCCGCGACCATCGAGGAGGTGGCCGAGGCGGCCCCGGACGCGCCGCGGTGGTTCCAGCTCTACGTCCACCGGGATCGCGAGCTCACCGAGCATCTGGTGGAGCGCGCGGTGGCGGCGGGTTACGGGGCGCTCATGATCACCGGGGACACGCCCGTGCTGGGCCGCCGGGATCGGGACTCGCGGAACCGGTTCGCCACGCCCTCCGGCGTCGGGCTGTCGAACGTGGGTGCCCGGTTCCTCCCGGAGGTCGGGGAGGGGGAGTCCGGCCTGTTCGCGTACGTGAAGTCCCAGCAGGACCCGTCGGTGAACTGGGACGACATCGCCTGGCTGCGGTCCCTGTGCGACCTGCCCATCGTGCTGAAGGGGATCGTGACCGCGGAGGACGCCTTGCTGGCCGCCGACGCCGGCATCGACGCGGTGGTGGTGTCGAACCACGGGGGGCGGCAGCTGGACGGGACCATCGCCACGCTCGACGCGCTCCCGGAGGTGGTGGAGGCGGTCGGCGACCGGTGCGAGGTGTACCTGGATGGCGGCGTCCGGCGGGGCCCGGACGTGCTGAAGGCGATGGCCCTCGGGGCCCGAGCGGTGCTCGTGGGGCGACCGGTGCTGTGGGGCCTTGCCGTCGGCGGCGAGGAGGGCGCGCGCCACGTCCTGCACCTGCTGGAGACGGACTTCGACGTGGCCATGGCCATCGCGGGCTGTCGAACGATCGGTGACATCGGCCCGGCCCTGGTCCGCCCCGCCCCGCGGTAGCGCTCCGGATCCGGCTCCCGCAATCGGGGCGCTCGGCGGAGATGATGACGCCATGGGAATCGACTCCCCCCCGACCACGGGATCGGAACCCGTCGGGCAGCAGTCGCGACTCCAGGGATTCTGGGCCGTCGACGGGCCGGAGGTGCTTCGACTCATCGGAGCCACGGAGTCCGGCCTCTCCTCCGGGGAGGTGGAGGACCGTCGCGCGCGATTCGGCCCGAACCGGCTGGCCCCGCCGCGGAGAGGAGGCTGGGTTGCGGCCCTGGGCAAGCAGTTCACCGACCCCATCGTCCTGATCCTGCTCGGGGCATGTGGGCTCTCCATCGTGCTCCGCGATGTGATCGACGCCGGGATCATCCTCGCGATCGTCGTGCTCAGCGGGCTCCTGGGGTTCTGGCAGGAACACCGGGCCGCGATCGCGGTCCAACGGCTGCTCGAGCTCGTGCGGGTCCACGCGGACGTCCGTCGCGACGGCACCGACGTGGACATCCCGCTCGAGGAGGTGGTCCCCGGCGACATCCTCCTGTTGAACGCCGGTGACGTGGTCCCGTGCGACTCCCGCCTGCTGCAGGCCACCGATCTGCAGGTGGACGAGGCCGCCCTGACCGGGGAGACGTTCCCTCGTCACAAGCACCCCGATCCCGCCCCGGCGGACGCGCCGCTGGCGGACCGGCACAGCGCGCTGTTCCTCGGCTCCCACGTCGTGAGCGGCCGGGGCGAGGCGGTGGCGGTGGCGACGGGACCCCGGACGGAGCTCGGGCGGCTGTCTCGCCGCCTCGAGGAGCCACCGCCGATCTCTGGGTTCGAGCACGGGATCCGCCGATTCGGGGTCCTGCTCGCCAGGGTGACGGCCGTGCTGGCCCTCGCGATCCTGGCGGTCAACGTCGCATTGCAGCGTCCGTTCGCGGACTCCCTGCTGTTCTCCGTCGCCCTGGCCGTGGGTCTGACCCCTCAGATGCTGCCGGCCATCGTGACCGTCAGCCTCTCCACGGGCGCCCGCCGCATGGCGCGGAAGCGCGTGATCGTTCGCCGCCTCGATGCCATCGAGGACTTCGGTGCGATGGACGTGCTGTGCACCGACAAGACGGGAACCCTCACGGAAGGCGCGATCAGCCTCGATGCCGGCTTGGACGCCTCCGGGAACGAGAGCGACACGGTCCTCTCCCTGGCCGCGTTGAATGCCGGGCTGCAGACCGGCTTCACCAACCCCATCGACACGGCCATCCTGGCGCGCTGCCCGGCCGATCCGCGCTACCGGGCGGTGGGCGAGCTGCCCTTCGACTTCATACGGAAACGCCTGAGCGTGCTCGTCACGGGACCCGAGGGCCGGGTGCTGATCACCAAGGGGGCGTTCGACTCCGTGCTCGGGGCCTGCACGGCCGTGCTGCACCCGGAGGGCCCCGTCGCCCTCGACGAGGTGCGGACCGAGCTCGAACAGCGCTTCCGGGAGATGTGCGACGCCGGCTACCGCGTCCTGGCGGTCGCTCGGCGCCCTTTCGACGAGGACATCAACCTCACCGGCGCGGACGAGCGGGAGCTGACGTTCGTGGGATTTCTCGCGTTCGCCGATCCGCCGAAGCAGGGCGCCGAGCGCGAGCTCAGCGAGCTCCGCGAGCTCGGCATCAGCGTCAGGATGATCACGGGCGACAACCGGTACGCCGCGGCCCATATCGCCGCCGCCGTGGGGTTCGACAACACGCAGGTCCTCACCGGCACCGACATCGCCGCCATGGACGACCACCGGCTGGTCCGGGCCGCCGCCGAGACGGAGGTCTTCGCGGAGGTCGAGCCCATCCACAAGGAGCGGGTCCTGCACGCCCTGCGGACGGGGGGCGCCGTGGTCGGGTATCTGGGAGACGGGATCAACGACGCCGGCGCGCTGCACATCGCGGACGTGGGGATATCGGTCGACACCGCGGTCGACGTCGCCAAGAGCGCGGCGGCCATCGTGCTGCTGGACAAGGACCTCGCCGTGCTCACCGACGGGGTCCGCCTGGGCCGTCAGACCTTCGCCAACACCATCAAGTACGTGTTCACCACGGTGAGCGCCAACTTCGGGAACATGGCCAGCATGGCCGCCGCGTCGGCCTTCCTCCCGTTCCTGCCCCTGCTGCCCCGCCAGATCCTGCTGCTGAACTTCCTCTCGGACATCCCCAGCACCACCATCGCGGCGGATCATGTCGACCCCGAGCAGCTGCAGCGCCCCGGGCGCTGGGACATCCGTTTCATCCGGGACTTCATGATCGCGTTCGGGCTCCTCAGCTCGGCCTTCGATCTGCTCACGTTCGCCGTGCTGCTCCGCGTGTTCCACGCCGGGCCGGCGCTGTTCCGATCGGGATGGTTCGTGGGCTCGACCCTGACCGAGCTCGCCGTGTTGCTCGTCCTGCGCACGCGCCGCCCCGCGCTTCGCAGCCGGCCGGGCACCGGTCTGCTCGTCACCTCGGTGGTCGTGGCGGCCGTCACGGTCAGCCTCCCCTTCATCCCGTTCCTCTCGGACCCGCTCGCGTTCGTGCCGCTCTCGGCCAAGGTGCTCGCATGGCTGGCCCTCATCACGCTCGGCTACATCGCCTCGGCCGAGCTCATCAAGCGGAGGTTCTACGCCGCGATGGAGCGACCCCGTCCCGAGGTCCAGCGGCACGACCGGGGAAGGCGACACCTCGGTGGGGCCATTCGAGAGCACGGAGGCATGGACGCGCACGGGCGCCTGTAGGCTCGTGGCCGAATGGACTTCGAGCTGACATCCGAGCAGGAGATGGTCAGGCAGACCGCGCGGGAGTTCGCGGAGCGGGAGATCGCGCCGTCCTCGCGGGAGTGGGACCGGACCGAGCGGATGGACCCGGCGATCGTGGGGAGGCTCGCGGAGGTGGGGTTCCTGGGCGGGCCCATCCCCGAGGAGTACGGCGGGATGGGGCTCGACAACCTGTCGTACTGCCTGATCGTCGAGGAGATCGGGAAGGCCGACTCCAGCGTCCGCGGGCTGATCTCGGTGAACGTGGGGCTGGTCGCCAAGACCGTACTGAAGTGGGGGACCGAGGAGCAGAAACGGGAGTGGCTTCCCCGGCTGTGCAATGGCGAACCCCTCGGCTGCTTCGCGCTCACGGAGCCGGGGACGGGGTCTGACGCGGGATCGCTGGAGACGAAGGCCGAACGGGACGGCTCGGCGTGGCGGATCTCGGGGTCGAAGATGTTCATCACGCAGGGGACATGGGCGGGGCTCGCCCTGGTGTTCGCTCGGACCGGTCCGGAGCCGGGCGCTCGGGGGGTCACGTGCTTCCTGGTCCCCACCGACTCGAACGGGTTCGCCGCGTCGCGGATCGAGGGCAAGCTCGGGCTGCGGGCGCAGGACACCGCGGAGATCCATCTCGACGGCGTTGCGGTCCCCGACTCGAACCGTCTCGGCGAGGTGGGCGAGGGGATGAAGGTGGCCATGTCGGCGCTCGACAACGGACGGATGTCGCTGGCCTCGGGGTGCGTGGGGATCGCCCAGGGGTGCCTCGACGCCAGCGTGGCCTACGCGAAGGAGCGCCTCCAGTTCGGCCGGCCCATCGCCCGGTTCCAGCTGGTCCAGGAGCTGATCGCGGACATGGCCGTCGAGGTGGAGGCGGCGCGCCTGCTGACGTGGCGGGTGGCGGCGATGGCCGACCGCGGCCAGCAGCACCGGCTGGAGTCGTCCATGGCGAAGTACTTCGCGAGCGAGGTCGCGGTCCGGGCGGCGAACGCCGCCGTCCAGGTCCACGGCGGATACGGCTACATCGACGAGTACCCCGTGGGGAAGTACCTGCGGGACGCTCGGGTGACCACGCTGTACGAGGGCACCAGCCAGATCCAGAAGCTGATCATCGGCCGGGCCCTCACCGCCGAGAACGCGTTCGCCTAGCCCGGGGAGCCGCCCGGCCGCCGGGTGCACTTTGGACGCGCGTGTACCATGGCGCGCCGCATGCCTGGGATCGACCTCCACGCCCACTCCAGCCGCTCCGACGGGACGTTCACGCCCACGGAGCTCGTTCGCCTGGCCGGGGAGGTCGGCCTGTCGACGGTCGCCCTGACCGACCACGACACCACCGACGGGCTGGAGGAGGCCGCCGACGTCGCGGGGGATCTCGGCCTGGAGCTCGTCCCGGGCGTCGAGTTCTCGGCGACGTACGAGGGATCGAGCATCCACGTCCTGGGGTACTGGGTGGACCCGGGCCATCCGGAGTTCGCCGAAGAGCTCCACCGCCTCCGGGACGACCGGTTCTCACGCGGCGAGAAGATGGTCGAGAAGCTCCAGGCGCTGGGGTACCCGATCACGTTCGAACGGGTCCGGGAGATCTCCGGCGGCGGGAACATCGTGCGGCCGCACATCGCCCGAGCGCTGGTGGAGGCCGGCGTGGTCCCGACGGAGAAGGACGCCTTCACCGAGGAGCTCATCGCCGACGGTGGTCGGGCGGACGTCCAGAAGCACGCCCTCCACCCGCTGGACGCCCTGGCCCTGATCACGCGCGCCGGGGGGGTGTGCGTCCTGGCCCATCCCGGGATGTGGGCGGGCCAGCGGTCGGTCCCGCTCGAGCTCATCCAGTCCATGGTCGAGGGGGGCATGGCCGGACTGGAGGCCGATCACCCGGACCACACGCCCGAGCATCGGGCGTACTACCGCGAGCTGGCCGGGCGGCTCGGCGTGGTGGCCACCGGGGCCTCCGACTTCCACGGCAGGCCCGGCGAGCCAGTCACGCTCGGCACCGTCACCACCGAACCCGAGGCGTACGCGCGCCTGAGGTCCCGCGCCGGCCGGTAGCCCGCTCGCCGGACGGTAACCCTCGCCGGACCGAAAGTGCCCGCCGGACCGCCCCACGCCCGCCCGTAGAATCCGGCGTCGTGGGCATCCAGTGGGTGTTCCTCGACATCGGCGGTCCCGTCTACTCCGACGAGCCGTACCGCCGGGCCATCCGTACGGCCCTCCGCGAGCTCGGGGCGACGTTCGCCGACGAGGAGTACGAGGCCGAATACGAGGCGTGCCGCCGGGACCAGCGCGGCTCGTTCAAGCGCCGGCTGACACGGACCTTCCTCGGGTCCGACGCCGACGTCCGCGAGGTCACCCGCCGCGCCTCGCGGCACTGGCAGTACGGCGCCGACGACCTGTACCCGGACGTTCGTCCCGCGCTGGAGGAGCTCGGACGCTCCTACCGGCTCGGGGTGCTCGCCAACCAGCAGTCCACGATCCGGGCCGCGCTGGAGCGCGACGGCCTGGCCCGGTACTTCGACGCGTGGGCCGTCAGCGCGGACCTCGGCTTGGAGAAGCCGGACCCCGCGATCTTCGCCCACGCCCTCGAGGTCAGCGGGGCGAAGGCCGAACACAGCGCGATGGCCGGCGACCGCCTCGACTACGACATCGAACCCGCCAGGGCCACGGGCATGCGCACCGTCTGGATTCTCCGCGGCGAGGCCCCGCAGCACCCCACCGCCGAACAGCTCGCGGTCCCCGACGCCGCCATCACCACACTGGCCGATCTCCCCGCGGCGCTGGCCCGGCTGGACGGGCGATCACCGTAGCGTCCCGCCCGACGTGTGGTGCTCGCCGGCCTGGATGTCCTGTCCGACCTTGGAAAAGCCCGTCGCCGAACGAGTTGTTCCGCCACGGCAGTTCCAATCTGCTCCTCGGGCGGGAGCCGGTGCCAAGATTGCTCGTTGAGGGAGGTTCGATGCGGATCTTGATCGTGGGTGGGGGGTACGCCGGGACGCTCATTGCGCGGCGGGTGCAGCGGGGGCTCCGGCGGCGGGGACACGAGCTCACGGTGGTCAACCCGGAGAACTTCATGCAGTACCAGCCGTTCCTGCCGGAGGCGGCGGCGGGGAACATCGAGCCGCGGCACGTGGTGGTGCCACTCCGGCAGGTCCTGCGGAAGACGCGGTTCGTGGCCGGTGAGGTCACGCTCCTGGACCACGAGCGCCGGGTGGCCACCGTTCGGCAGATGGACGGCGAGGTCGTCGAGGAGACCTACGACGTCGTGGTGGTCACGGCGGGGTCGAGGTCACGGATCCTGCCGGTGCCCGGCCTCGCCGAGCACGGCGTCGGGTTCAAGACGGTCACCGAGGCCATCTACCTCCGGAACCGGGTCCTGTCGTGCCTGGAGGTCGCCGCCGAGGCCACCGACCCCGAACGGCGCAGGGCCGCACTCACGTTCGTGTTCGTGGGCGCGGGGTACGCGGGCGTGGAGGCGCTGGCGGAGCTCGAGGACATGGCGCGGTCCGCCCTGCGGTTCTACCCGATGCTCCGGCTCGAGGACATGCGCTGGGTCATGGTGGAGGCCTCGCCACGGATCCTTCCGGAGATCGGGGAGAAGCTCTCGGCCTACGCGAGGCGCCGGCTGGAGCAGCGCGGGATCGAGGTCCTCACCGACACGCGGCTGGAGTCCGCCGTAGACGGTGTGATCGAACTGTCGAACGGCGCCGCGTACCGAGCGGACACGCTGGTATGGACCACCGGAGTGAAGGCGGAGTCGCTGGCCGGGCGGTCGGGGTTCCCGGTGGACCGGCAGGGACGGGTGACGACCGACGAGTTCCTCCGCGTCACCGGCGTCGACGGTGCGTGGGCGTGCGGCGACACCGCGGCCGTCCCGGACCTCCATACGGGCGGCATCTGCCCGCCGACGGCCCAGCACGCGCTGTTCCAGTCGCGCCGTCTGGCGAAGAACATGCTCCGGGCCGCGAGTGGGAAGCCCCCCAGGGCGTTCCGCCACCGGAACCTCGGCCAGATCGCCTCGCTCGGCCTGTACCGGGGCGTGGCGAACCCACTCGGGTTCCGGGTTCGAGGGTTCCCGGCGTGGTTCCTGCACCGGACCTACCACCTGCTCCGGATGCCCACGGCGAGCCGCAAGGTCCGGATCGTGTTCGACTGGACCGTCGGGCTGTTCTTCCCCCGCGACATCGTCCAGTTGGGGTCGCTCCAGCACCCCAGGGAGCCCTTCCGCCGGGCAACCGGCGGGGAGTAGCTGCTACCTCCCTGCGGCGGAATCGACGCGGAGCGCCGGTGTGGCGGTCAGGTCGGTCAGGCAGAAGGCCTCGGCGGTCTCGCCGTCGGGGTTCGTTCGGACCTGGCCGATCGAACGGAACCGCGCCAGGGCATCGGGGATCTCGGCGACCGTGCGGGCCGAGACGAACACCTGGCCCGGACCGGCGAACTCCTGGAGGCGTACGGCGAACATCCGCACGGTCCCCATGGCCCGGTAGGCGACGGGGATGGCGCCGGAGAGCCGGGTGTCGATCACGGTGCCCGTGTCGATCCCCAGGCAGGCCCGGAGGTGCACTTCTTCGGGGGAGTGCACCGAATCCACGGCGTCGCGGACCGCGGCGGCGGCCACCAGGGCCCGCGCGGCATGCCCATCGCCGGCGAACGTTCCCGTCAGCAGGGGCTGCCGGAGCTCGCCGCTCACGGCGATCTCGGTCCCCCCGGCGGCGCGGAGGGCCTCCACCGCGGCGGTCACCGACGCGTCGAGCACGACGTCGGCCGCGGACAGGCCGATCCGGTCGGCCGCCGGCTGCCACCCGCGGACCTCGCCCACGAGCATCGTCAACCGCCGCTCGGAGCGCCGGGCAGACCAGGTCGCGCCGGGCCGCTCGGGGAATCCGGTCAGGGTGTCGGCGAGGGATCCACGCCGGTGGGCGGGGAACGCGATGACGCTGGCGTCGTCCATGTCGGGGCCCTTCCTGTGTCTGCCGAACCCGTGTCCACCATCCGGTCACGGGAGGGGGGACCCCCATTCGGCCCACCCTCGTGACGGGGTATCGGCACCGGATCGGACCGACCTGAGGGCCCGACGGGGGAGCGTCGGGAGCGCGCCTTGGCCTACGGCGTGACCAGGATGCGGACCGGCGAGCCATCCTTTGACCGGAGGCGTTCGATGCCCTCGTTCATCCGGTCCAGCGGGAGGCGGTCGGAGATGGACCCGGACACGTCGAGGCGGCCGGAAGCCATGAGTGCGATGACCCGTTCGAGGTGGCGCTTCGAGTACCCGAGGTGGCCGAGTAGCGACAGGCCCAGGAACGACAGGAACGCCACCGGGCCCGCCTCGATCGGATCGAACGACTGGCCGACCACCACGACCCGGCCGCCCCGGGTGCACGACGCCATGGCCTGGCGGATCACCGCCCCGCGCCCGATGAGGTCCACCGCGAGGTCGAGCCCGAGCCCCCCCGTCGCGTCCCGGACCAGGTTCGGCACGTCGTCGGACGGATCGAACGCCACGTCCGCCCCCAGCCGGAGCGCTCGCTCCCGGGCCTCCGGGATGGGGTCCACCGCGGCGACGAACGCGGCGCCGGCCAGCCGGGCGATCTGCACGGCGTGCGTGCCCAGCCCGCCGATGCCCCATAGCCCCACCCGTTCGCCGGGCCGGAGCGCGCCGCGTTCCAGCAGCGCGGCGAACGGCGTGGAAACCGCGTCGCAGGCGATGGCGCCGTGCTCGAACGGCACCTCGTCGGGCAGGGCAGCGAGCGTGTACCACGGCACCACCGTGAGCTCGGCCCACGCGCCGTCGAAGTGGGCGCCCATGATCCGCGGGGACCGGCACTCGTCGAGCAGGCCCGACGCGCAGCCCCGGCACTCCAGGCAGGCCTTCCCGGCGGCCATCGCCACCCGGGCCCCGGGCCGCCACACCGGGACGTCGGCGCCGACCGCCTCCACCACGCCGGACGGTTCGTGTCCCAGGGTCAGCGGGGGCGGGACCGGGAGCGGGATCTCCCCGTCCAGGAAGTGGAGGTCGGAGGCGCAGATCCCGCAGGCCTCGATCCGGACCACCACGTCGCCGGGGCCGGGCGACGGATCCGGGACGTCCTCGATCGTGACGGGGAGTCCGGGGCCGTGGAATCGGGCGGCGCGCACCTACTCGTTGCGCTTGACCTCGACGTGCGCGGCGAGCGCCGCCTGGGACCGTTCAAGGTCCGGCAGCTCGTGGCCCGCCGTGAGCTCCTCCACGGCCCAGTTCGTGAGGTCGCGGATCGAGATGATCCCCGCGAGCGATCCGCGATCCAGCACTGGGAGGTGCCGGATGCCGCGGGAGGCCATGAGCCGGGCGGCGTCGGCGATGTCGGTCCGGGGCTCCACCGTGGCCAGGTCGCGGGTCAGCCGTCCGCTCACCGGTTCGTCACGGGGATCCACGCCCTCGGCCACCACGTTCACCAGGTCCCGCTCGGTCACGATGCCGGCGACCTGGTCGCCCTCCATGACGATCACCGACGAGATACGGCTGTCGTGGAGGATCTTGGCCACGTCCGCGAAGGTGTTCGACGTCGTCGCGGTCTGCACCTCACGGGTCATGATGTCGCCGACCTGCATGTCCGAACCTCCTGAACGCGGGGGTCCTAGCGTACCGCCGCCGCCTCTGGGACGCGCTCGCGGCTACAGGGAGGCGGCGTAGGACAGCACCGCCGCGTAGGCCACCAGCACGGCCACGCCCAGGACCCGGCCTCCCCTGCCGCGAATCAGCATCCACGCCGTGGCCAGGGCGTACAGGCCGGCCCCGCCGAGCAGGGCGATGGTCGCCGGGCCGTCCAGCTCGAACGGTCGGACCACGGCCGCGACCCCCGGCACGAACGTGGCCAGCCCGGCCACCACGGCACCCGCCGCGGCCCGGGGGTCCCCGACGATCGAACGCCGTCTGGGAAACACGACGGACAGCACGAACGGCAGCGACGCGATCGTGCCGACGATCACCGCGCCCGCGAACCCCGGGACGAGCGGCGCCTCCCGGGCCACCCGCAGCGCACCCTCCACCAGCGCGAGCGCGCCCCCGGCCACCAGGACCAGGCCGGCCAGCCCGGCCAGCGGCCGCAGGGGGACCGCCGGACGGGCGGGCTCGGCGGGAGGTGCGGCCGCCCCGGGCGGCGGCGGGAGGCGGGGGAGATTCGGATCGGGTGCGGCCTCGGGCTCGGGAACCACCGAGGGGTCGCGCCACTCCAGGGCCGCCCACGCCATGTACGGGAGGAACACCAGCGCGAGGAGGATCCCCTCGAACCGGACGAACGCGCGGTCCGCAGCCATCAGCGCGACGAGCAGGAGCCCGCCGGCCGGCGCCGCGAGGGCCATCGGATCGCGGACGTCGGCCGGCCGGCGCCCCAGGAGCAGGGCCGCCCCGAACGCCGCGGCCACCACGAACATGATCGCGCCGAACGGGATCCCGCCGCCCATCGGCATGAGGTTCCGCCCCGCGGCCACCACCGTGGCGGCCAGGGAGCTGCCCAGGCCGATCGCCACCGCGCGGACAGGAGCCTCCGGGAGCCCGGCCCGGGCCCCGAGCGCGCCGGCGGTCCGGCCCACCATGGGCGAGCCGGCCACCATGCCCACGGCCCCCAGGGCCAGGAACCCGATCCCGATCAGCACTGAGCGGCGATGCTATCCGGCGGGACACCGTGGCGCGGGCGCCGACGGACGGCGATCGGCGTTCTCCGTTCGCCTACCGGCCCTCTGCGCCCGCCATGGCCCCGGTGCGGCGCTCGACCGTGGAGACGCGTTCGAGCGGCACGACGGCCCGCAGGCGCTCGAACGTCTCGCGGGCCTCGGCCAGCAGCGGCCGGGCATCGTCTGCGCGCCCCCGCCCGACGAGCCATTCCGCGTGGTCCGCGAGCGTCACCGCCAGCCAGTAGGGAGTGCCGAGCTCGCGGAACGCCCCCGCCGCCATCTTGAACCCGCCCTCGGGATCGCCCTCGCCCGTGGCCGCCGCCAACCGCGCCCGGAGCCGTCCGTCCTGAGCGCGGAGGAGCGGCGGCAGGGCCCCGGGGGGTAGGGCCTCCACCTCCGCCAGCAGCTCCCGGGCTCGCGCTGCGTCGCCGAGCGCGAGCGCGGCCTCCACCGCGACGACGAGGGCTCCCTTCACGTCCTCTCCCGCGACGCCCAGCGACTCCCGCAGGGCCCATGCCTGCTCCGCTGACTCCAGCGCCGCTCGAGCGTCGCCCGACGCGAGGAGGATCAGCGCCCGGGCGTGGACCACGCCGGCCCGGTCCTGAACGTCACCGGCGGTCATGTACCGGTGGAACGTCTCCAACAACGCTTCCGCGCGTTCCAGCTCGCCCCTGGCGACGTGCACCTCGATCAGGTGCAGCGAGGCCTGGAGCCCCAGCACCGTCAGCTGCGGATCGGGGACGCCGTCGACGATCGCCACGGCCTCGTCCCACCGCCCCATCAGCACGAGGAGGTAGCAGGCGTTGACCGAGAGGGACAGCTCCTGGTTGCGGTGTCCGGCCTTGTGGGCGAGCCCGGCGCCCTTCGTGTACTGCTCCAGGGCGTCCTCGTACCGGTCGCGCCGCGCCAGGGTCTCACCGACGTTGTTGTATGCCCGGAGCGCCGAGGGCACGACGTCGTGTTCCAGCGCGATAGCCAGCGCGTGCGTCGTCAGGGCCAGTCCGGCCTCGGCCCGGCCCCGCCACAGCTGGATGATCCCGTAGGTGTTGAGCGCCTCGGACAGGATCTCCGGCAGCCACAGCGTCTCGGCGAGGTCGAGGGCGGTCTCCACGCGCTCCTGGGCCAGCCCCAGCTCGCCCCGGAAGTAGTGGAGGCGGCCGAGCTCCACCGCCAGGGTCGCCAGGTCCTCGTCAGGCTCGTCGCCCGACAGGACGGCGAACGCGGCCTCCATCCGTTCGATGGCGTCGTCGAGGAGACCGGCCCGCCACTGGACCACCCCGAGGCGGGCCGAGACCCTCGCCTCGGGATGTGTGCGTCCCTCGCCCTCGAACAGGGACATCGCCCGTTCGAAATGGGTGACTGCCGTCTCCGCCGACCCGCCGGCCCAGGCCATCCGGCCTGCCCGTTCCAGGAACTCGGCCTTCTGGACCGGGTCGTCCGCCAGGTTCGCGGCCTCCTCGAAGTACCGGAGGGCCTCGGCGCTGGCGGCGAGCGAGGCAGCCCGCTCGCCCGCCCTCGCCAGCATCGCTCCGGCGAGGGCCTTGATCTCACCGGCGTCGGGGTCGTCGGGCGCGGCCCGGTAGGCCTCCACGTAGTGGGACGCGACCACCTCGACGACCTCGTCGTCGTCCGATCCCCACGTGGCCTCGAGGTGGCGCGCGACGGCCAGGTGCCGGGCCTTACGGTCCCTCCGCGCCAGGGTCTCGTACGCCACGAGCTTGACGAGGTCCTGCAGGAACGCGTACTGGCCGCGTTCGGGTGACAGCGGGTCGGCCTGGAGGTTCAGGACCTCCTTGCGGATGAGCGACCCGAGCAGCGGCTCGAGGGCATCGTCCGGCACGCCGGAGACGGCCGCCAGCGCGTCCCGGGTGAAGGTCTTCCCCAGCACGGAAGCGTCCTGGAGCACCCGCCGCTCCTGGGGGGCCAGCCCGTCCAGCCGGGCGGCGATCAGCGCGTGGAGGGACTCGGGGACGTCGAGCGCCTCGATCGAGCCCATCGGCCGGTAGCGGCTCCCCTCGGCCGCCAGGAGCCCCCGGTCGAGCAGCATCCGGACCGTCTCCATGGCGTACAGGGGAACGCCCTCCGCCCGCTCCAGGATCCGCTCCTCGAGCTCGACGGGGAGCCCCGGCACCAGCCCGGTCAGCAGGGTCTCCATGGCCGCCGGCGGCAGGGGCTCCAGGGACAGCGAGGTGAAGTTCTTCCGGCCCGCGCCCCAGCTCGGCCTGCGCTCCAGGAGTTCCGGGCGGGCCAGCGTGAGGACGAACAGGGCGTGGTTCCCCGACCAGTCGAGGAGGTAGTCGATGAAGTCGAGCATCGACTGGTCGGCCCACTGGATGTCCTCGAACGCCATCACGGTGGGCATCTCGTCGGCCAGGCGCTCGTAGAACATCCGCCACGCGGCGAACAGGTCCTCGCGGTCGCGGGCCGCGTACTCCTCCAGACCGAGGAGGTGGGCCAGCCTGGGCTCCACCCACCGGCGCTCCTCCGGATCGGGCATCGTCTGCGCCACGGCCTTCTGGAGCTTCTCGCGAGCGGCCCCCGCGTCCTCGCCCTCGACGATGCCGGCCCGGGTCCGGACCATCTCGGCCAGGGCCCAGTACGTCACGCCGTCCCCGTAGGCCAGGCACCGTCCGCGATGCCACCGGAACGTGGTGGCCAGCCCGTCGATGTACTTGTAGACCTCCCACATCAGGCGGGACTTCCCGATCCCGCCCACGCCGACCACGGAGACCAGGTGGGCCCGTCCCTCCTCGGCCGAGACGTGGAACAGGTCCTTGATCATGCGGAGCTCGCGATCCCGCCCGACGAACGGGGACTCGAGGCCGGCCGACCGCAGGCCGCCGCCGACCTTCGCCACGACCCGCATGGCTCGCCACACGGGGACCGGGTCGGCCTTGCCCTTCAGCTCCTGCGCTCCAGCGTCCTCGTAGACGACCGCGGCCTCCGTGGCCCGCCGCGTGACCTCGCCGACGTACACGGCGCCGGGCGGCGCGGCCGACTGGAAGCGGGCGGCGGTGTTCACCAGGTCGCCGGCCACCATGCCCTGGCCCTCGGCCCCGATGGTCACGGCAGCTTCGCCGGTGAGCACCCCGGCCCGGGCCCGCAGCTCGGGCGCGCCGACCTCCTGGCCCAGCGCCGCCACCGCGTCGACGAGGTCCAGGGCGGCGCGCACCGCGCGCTCGGCGTCGTCCTCCTGGGCCACCGGCGTGCCCCACACCGCCATCACGGCGTCGCCGATGAACTTCTCCACCGTGCCTCCGTAGCGGGCGAGGAGCGTCCTGCAGGTGTCGAAGTAGCGGGTCAGCAGGTCCCGGACATCCTCCGCGTCCCGGGCCTCCGCCAGGTGCGTGAACCCGACCAGGTCGGCGAACAGCACGCTGACCAGCCGCCGCTCCGAGGCGGCCGGGGCCGGTGCCTCGGCGGTGGCCGCCCGGACGGGCGACGCCGGCCCGGTCTCGACGGGTGTGCCGCACTCGTCACAGAACCTCGCCTCCGGCCGGAGCGCGGTCCCGCAGGTGCCGCACCGGCGGGCCAGCTCGCTGCCGCACCGGAAGCAGAACTTCCCGTCCGACCGGTTTTCCGCACCGCAGGAGGGACAGATCACGCCCCGGCCTCCGACGGGACGGCCCGGCTCGCGGCCACCGCCCCGGCGCGCTCGAGCCACGGACGCGCCTTCAGCCGCTCGAAGATCTCGACTGCCTCGAGGAGGAACGGTTCCGCATCCAGCTCGCCGGCGGCGCCGTGGAGCCATTCCGCGTGCTGGAGCAGCGTGACCGCCAGCCAGAACGGCATGCCCAGCTCACGGAACAGGCCGGCCCCGGCCTTGAACCCGGGCTCGACGCGATCGGTCTCCACCCGGGCCGCGGCGACCAGCCCGGACAGCCTCGACCACTGTGCCCGGACCGCCGGAGCGACGTGGCCCGGCGGGAGAGCTCCGACGTCGGCCAGGCTCTGCGTGGCCCGCTCGACATCCCCGAGGGCGAGCGCGGACTCAGTCTCGACGGCGAGCACCTGGCTCATCCACTGGCTCGTGGCAGTGAGACCGGTGGCCTTCGCCTCCGCCGCCTCGGCGAGCGCCTCGTCCGGGTGACCTCGGGCCTGCTCCATCACGGCGCTCATGGCGTGGTACAGGCCCCTCGCCTGCACGTCCCCGGATTCGCGGGCCGCTTCGAACGCGTCGAGGACGACGTCCGCCTGATCGTGCTCGCCTCGCTGGGAGTGGACGAACGCTGTCGGGATCAGCTCGACGTACACGGTCGAGAGTGCGGCCAGGTCGGACGACTGCCGGGCCTCGGCGAACACCTCCAGGGCCTCATCCCACCTCCCCAGCTCGATCAGGGGGCCGATCGCCCCCACCCGCATGGTGAGCTCGTAGAGGCGGTGGCCGTACCGTCGGGCGAGCTCCACGGAACCGCCGATCGCCTCCATCTCCTCCTCGAACCGGCTCCATCGCTCGAGATATGCCCCCATGTTCCGGTAGGCGCGGAGCGCGGTCTGGGGGAGGTCGTTGTCGAGGGCCACCTGGAGGCCGTGCTGGAGGAGGATCCTGGCCTCCTCCGGGCGGCCCCGGGTCGACAGGATCAGCGACTTCGTGGTGAGACCCTGGGCCAGCACCTCGGGGAGCAGGAGGGCCTCGGCGGCGTCCAGGGCCTGTTCGATCCGTTCCGCCGCATCGTCGAGGCGGCCGGCGAAGAACAGCACCCGCCCCAGCTGGGCCGTGAGCATGGCCGTGTCCTCGTCCAGGTCCTCACCGGCCAGGGCGCCGAAGGCCCGCTCCATGCGCTCGACGGCCACGTCCAGCCTCCCCTCGGCGAAGTCCACCTCGCCCAGCCTGGCGGCGGCGCGCGCGGCCGCGTGGGCGTGCCCGGCGTCCCCGAACCCGGCGATCGCGGCCCCGAGGAGCCGGCGGGCCTCGTCGACGTGACCGGCCCGCCACGCCATCATGCCGGCCCGCTCCAGCAGGGCGGCCACCTCGGCCGGGTCCCCGGTGAGCTCCGCGGCCTGCTCGAAATAGCGCTGGGCTTCCTCGCCCGCCGCCAGCGAGGCCGCCCGCTCGCCCGCGCGGACCAGTGTCGCACGGGCCAGGTCCCGGATGGCCTCCGCGTCGTCAGCTTCGGTTGCGGCCCGGTAGGCCTCCAGGTAGTGGGACGCGAGGACCTCCGCGATCTCGTCCTCCTCGCCGACCCACGCCGTCCGCAGGTGCTCGGCGGCCGCCAGGTGCCGGGCCTTCCGGTCCCGCTTCGACAGGGTCTCGTGGGCGACGGTCCGGACCAGGTCCTGGAGGAACCCGTACTGGCCGCGTTCGGGAGACCGGGGGTCGGCCTGGATGCTCAGGATCTCCTTGCGGACCAGCGAGCCCAGGACGGGGTCGAGCTCGTCCTCGGTCATGCCGGACAGGGCGGAGAGCGCGGGCTTCATGGAGGTCTTGCCCAGGACCGCGGCGTCCTGGACCACCCGGCGCTCGTCCGCGGTGAGGCCGTCCAGCCGGGCGGCGATCAGCGCGTGCAGCGTCTCGGGAACCTCCAGCGCATCCACGGGGCCGGCGGGGCGGTACTCGTTCCCCTCCCGGACCAGCAGCCCCCGGTCGAGGAGCATCCGCACGGTCTCCACCGCGTACAGCGGCACGCCCTCCGCCCGGGCCAGGATGCGCTCGGTGAGCTCCGGTGGCAGTCCCGGCACCAGGCCGGACAGCAGCTGCTCCATGGCCTGTGGCGACAGCGATTCCAGGAACAACGAGGTGAAGCTCCGCTTGCCGGCGCCCCACGTGGGATGGCGGTCGGCCAGCTCGGGGCGGGCCAGCGTCATCACGAACAGCGGATGGTTCCTCGACCATTCCAGGAGGTACTCGACGAACTCCAGCAGCGAGGCGTCGGCCCACTGCATGTCCTCGAACACGAGGATCGTGGGGTAGGTCTCGGTCAGCCGTTCGAAGAACAGCCGCCACGCGCCGAACAGGTCCTCGCGGTCCCGGGTGGTTCGCTCCTCCAGGCCCAGGAGGTGCGCCAGGCGGGGTTCGACCCACTTGCGCTCCTCTGGGTCCGAGAGATGCTGCTCGACGCTCGCGTGCAGCTTCTGCAACGCCGACGATGGGTCCTCCGCCTCGACGATGCCGGCCCGCATCCGGACCATCTCGGCGAGCGCCCAGTACGTGACCCCTTCGCCGTAGGACAGGCACCGGCCGCGGTGCCAGAACATGGTGTCCGACAGGCCGTCGACGTACTTGAAGAACTCCCAGGCCAGTCGGGACTTCCCGATGCCGCCGATGCCGACCACGGAGACCAGGGAGGCCGTGCGCTGTTCCGCGGACGCGTGGAACAGGTCCTTCACCAGGCGGAGCTCGCGGTCCCGCCCGACGAACGGCGGCTCGAGGCCCGCGGACTTCAGCGCGCCGCCCCGGCCGCCGATCACGCGAACTGCCCGCCACAGCCCGACGGGCTCCGCCTTGCCCTTCAGCTCGTGCGTCCCGGCGTCCTCGTACACGATGGCGGCCTCGGTGGCACGCCGGGTCGCGTCGCCGACGTACACGGCGCCCGGCGATGCGGCGGACTGGATGCGGGATGCCGTGTTCACCATGTCGCCGGCCACCATGCCCTGGCCCTCGGCCCCCAGCGTCACCGCGGCCTCTCCGGTCAGGACCCCGGCCCGGGCCCGGAGTTCCGGGATCCCGTTCGCCTCGCCCAGCGCGGCCACGGCATCGACCAGGTCGAGCGCCGTCCGCACGGCCCGCTCCACGTCGTCCTCCCGCGCGACGGGTGTGCCCCACACGGCCATCACGGCGTCGCCGATGAACTTCTCGATCGAGCCTCCGTACAGGCTCACCAGCCGGCTGCACGTCTCGAAATAGCCGGACAGCAGTTCGCGGACCTCCTCTGCGTCGCGCGACTCCGAGTGGGTGGTGAACCCCACGAGGTCCGCGAACAGAACCGTGACCAGGCGCCGCTCGGCCGAGGGAACGGTGAGGCCGGCCGCGGCCGAGGTCGGCCGCAGGCCTTCTGCGAGGGTCGCCCCGCAGTCGCCGCAGAAGCGGTCGGCAGGGTCGTTGGCGGCGCCGCACGTCGGGCAGACGAGCGCCAGCGCTGAACCGCACGCCGAGCAGAACTTCCGCCCCTCGCGATTCTCGGTCCCGCACGATCCGCAGACCACCACGCCTCCTCCCGCGCCCCCTGTGCCGCCACAGGGTACGCAGCGGAGCGGGCCCGGACAATCCCCTTCGCCCTCCATGGGCGCGCGACGAACACCAAGGAGCAGTGCGCTGCCGGTCCGGCCGGGGCTCAGTGATCGCTGCGGCCGGTGAAGTGGAAGCTCGACAGCTTGAGGGCGGGGACCACGGACGCGGAGAAGAAGAACTCGCTCACCATCTCGGTGTCCCGGCCGACCAGCTCGGTCCCGCTCAGCGCCTCCAGGATCGACTGCGTGAACCGGAGGTTCTTGACCGGGTACGCGATCTCCCCGTCCTGGATGAGCCAGGTGCCGTCGCGGGTCATGCCGGTGATCACGGACTGGGTGGGGTGGACCACGTTCGAATAGTGGAACCTGGTCACCAGCAGGCCCCGCTTCGTGGAGGCCACCATCTCCTCCGCGGATGCGCCGCCCGGCGCCATCACCAGGTTCAGGGGGAAGGGCCCCTCCGGGTTGGGGGCGGGCAGGGCGTGGCCGGTGGAATCCCGGCCCACCTGCTTGCCGGTGCGGCGGTCGTACACGCCTCCCGAGAACACCCCGTCGCGGATGAGGTCCACGTGCTGCCTGGGCGTTCCCTCGAAGTCGAACGGGGCCCCCGGCATGCCCGGGGTGAACGCGTCGTCGGCGATCGAGATCGAGGGCGCCACCACCTGCTCGCCCTCCCTCCCGGTCAGGCAGGAGCGGCCCTCGGCCAGGGCCCGGCCTCCGAACCCCAGGTAGGCCAGGAACGCCACCAGGGTGGCGACCGCCGTCGGCTCCAGGACCACCTCGTACCGGCCGGGTTCCAGGTCGCGGGGGGCCTGGGAGCCCTCCGCCTTGTGCGCCGCCCGCTCCCCGATGGCCTCGAGGTCCAGCCCGCCGGCCGACATCGACCACGCCTCGACGTACCCGGCCCCGCCGTCGCCCCCGCTGACCAGCGTGGTGACGCTGGCCTGCGTGGTGGGGGCGTAGCAGAACTGCCCCTCGGAGTTCAGCACGGCCACCTCCGAAGCGCCGGTCTCGTAGGACCCCGCCGCGGCGAAGCCGTCGGCGCAGCGGCTCACGATGGTGGCGACGCCCTCGGCGCGGTCGTCGGGGGTCACCGCGGCCGTGGGCTCGTCGAACGCGTCCTTGGCGGGAGCCTCCGCCCGCGAGGCCAGCCCGGGGAACATGGGGTCCGGCGCGGACACCAGGGCCATCTCCTTCGCGTTCGCCGCCGCGTGCGCCGCGCCCTCCGGCGTGAGCTCGTTGGTCGAGGCCACGGCCACCCGCCCGCCGGTCACGACGCGGATCCGCAGGCCGGTGTCCTCGCGCCACGTGCTCTGGTGGATGGCCGACTCCGCGAATCGGGTGAGTCCGCCCCATTCGTGGAACAGCAGGACCTCCACGCCGTCCACGCCGGCCACCTCGAGGGCGGCCTCCATGACCTCCCGGGCCCGGCCCTCGCCGATCAGCTCCGACGCCACGTCAGCGCACCCCGACCTGGACGCCCCGGAACCGGGCCGGGGCCGTGCCGTGGCCGACCCGCGCGGTCTGGCCGGGCTGGCCCTTCCCGCAGTTCGGGGTCCCCCACAGCACCCACTCCTCCCGCCCGCACACCGCGTCGCACGAGCCCCAGAACTCCGTGGTGATGCCGGTGTAGTTCGGGTTCCGGTACATCTCGGTCCGCTTGCCGTCCTTGATCCGCCAGGCGATCTCGCACCCGAACTGGAAGTTCACCCGCTTGTCGTCGATCGACCACGACTGGTTCGTGGCCATGAAGATGCCGTCGCTCGTGTCCCCGATGAGCTCCTCCAGCGTGCCCTCGCCGGGTTCCAGGTTGATGTTCGTCATGCGGATCAGCGGCAGGTGCTGCCAGCCGTCGGCCCGCATGGTTCCGTTGGACCGCTCGCCGAGCATCGCCGCGGTCTCGCGGGAGGAGATGAAGTCCTGGAACACGCCGTCCACGACGATCGGGACGCGCTGTGCCGGCACGCCCTCGTCGTCGAACGCGAACGTCCCCAGGCCGCCCGGCATGGTGGCGTCCGCCGTGATCGAGACGAGACCGCTGCCGTAGCGGAGCGACCCCCGATCGGACGGCGTCAGGAACGAGGTCCCGGCGAAGGCCTCCTCCATGCGCAGGACCCGGTCGAGCTCCACCGGGTGGCCCACGGACTCGTGCACCTGGAGGGCGGCCTGGCCGGAGTCCACGATCAGCGTGGTCACCTCGCTCGGGCAGTCCTTCGCCTTCAGCAGCGCGGCGGCCTCCGAGCCGATGCGTTCTGCCTCCTCCACCAGGGACAGGCGGGGGATGTGCTCCCACCCCGCCGCCGTGATGTGGCCCCGGAACGAGTTCGGGAACGACCGGCGCTGCATCTCGCCGTCGCCGATCGCGGTGGCCTCGATGCCCCCGCCGGAATGGGTCACGGTCTGGTCGATGAGCGCACCCTCGGACGAGGCGAACACCGAGTGCCGCCGGAAGAAGTCGAGCGAGGCCTCGCCGAATGTCACCCCGGGGACCTCCTGCATCCGGCGCGACGCCTCCATGAGCATCGCGACCTTCTCCTCCAGCTCCACGGCGAACGGGTCGACCTGGACCGCGCTCGACCACGTGGCCACCACCGGCTCCACCTCGGCCAGCCGGATCGGGTCGCGGGGGAGGCGCGACGCCGCCCGTGCGATGTCCACGGCGAGCCGGGCGGTTCGTTCGACCTCCTGGGGATCCGTGCGCGCGGTCGCCGCGAACCCCAGGTAGCCGCCCGCCAGGACGCGGATGCCGATCCCCGTGGACCGGCCGCGATCGAGGCCCTCCATCTCCTGGTTCTTCACGGTGAGCGATTCGGTGTCCTCGGCCACCCACCGCGCGTCGGCGTAGTCGGCCCCCGCCGTGACCGCGGCGGCCACCGCCTCCCGGACGATCTCCTGCACCCGCGAACCTCCCGATCGGGTACGTTGTGCGGCCCCCCGCCGCGAGGCCGAAGCCTAGCGCACGGCGCCCACACCGGTCGCCCCGCTATGCTGGCCGGCCATGAAGCTCGCTCTGCACATGGGGTACTGGGGCTCGCAGCCGATCGACGTGATGCCGCTGGTCGAGGAGGCCGAGCGGCTGGGGTTCGACTCGATCTGGAGCGCGGAGGCCTACGGGTCGGACGCCGTGTCCTGGCTGGCGTGGGTGGCCTCCCGGACGTCGCGGCTCGAGTTCGGGACGGCCATCATGCAGATCCCTGGCCGGACCCCCGCGGCCACCGCCATGACCGCGATCACGCTGGACCACCTGTCCGGTGGGCGGTTCCGGCTGGGAGTGGGCATGAGCGGACCACAGGTGGTGGAGGGGTGGCACGGCTCGCCCTACGGCAAGCCCCTGGCCCGAACCCGCGAGTATGTCGAGATCATCCGGGCCATCCTCCGGCGGGACAAGCCGGTGGAGTTCCACGGCGAGTACTACACCATCCCCGCGGCGGAGGGGCCGGGGACCACCGGCCTGGGGAAGCCCCTGAAGACGATCGTGCATCCCCTGCGGCCGGACCTCCCCATCTACCTCGCTGCGATCGGGCCGAAGAACGTGGCGCTGGCGGGAGAGATCGCCGACGGCTGGATCCCCACGTTCTACTCGCCGTCACGCGCCGCGATGTTCCGTGAGTGGCTGGATGAGGGCTTCGCCCGCGCCGGTCGAACGGCCGAGGGGTTCGACATCGCCCCGATGGTGCCGGTGTTCGTGGGCGACGACGTCCAGCAGTGCCGGGACCTGGTGAAGCCGTTCCTGGCCCTGTACATCGGTGGGATGGGCGCGCGGGGCCGGAACTTCTACAACTCGCTGGCCCAGCGGTACGGGTACGAGGACGCCGCCTCGACCATCCAGGACCTCTACCTGGACGGCCGCAAGGGCGATGCCGCCGCCGCAGTCCCCGACGAGCTGGTCGACGAGGTCTCGCTGGTCGGCCCCCCCGAGCGCATCGCCGAGCGCCTCCCGGCCTGGCGCGAGGCCGGCATCTCCACGCTGATCGCCACCACGCTGCAGTTCGACGCCCTGCGGGCGCTCGCCGCCGCGAACGAATGACTCGCTAGTGGTGGGCCCTCGCCTCCCGGGCCAGGATCCGCTGGGCCTCCCGATCCCGCCAGTCGGGCGAGAACACC
>WNFU01000261.1_pt1 | contig 70336 bp, 76 predicted proteins | sample 5400121 | NCBI WGS metagenome assembly WNFU01 (sample SAMN13153360, study PRJNA577476) | soil metagenome | isolation source: 100 cm soil or saprolite under grassland replicate 1 | place: USA:California | collected 2016-06-15
GGGAGGCGGCATTGCCGCCGGCCTCGCCGGCGCGACGCTTATCGCGGGCGCCGCCGGCGCCATCGCCGGCTCGTTCGAAGGCATGGGACAGGAGCTCTTCAACGCCGGCGTGCTGCTCGCCGCCGTGCTGATGCTCGGCTGGCATCACTTGTGGATGGCCGAGCACGGCCGCGCGCTCGCCGGACAGTTGCGGGCGCTCTCCGAGTCCGTGCGGGCGGGCGGCGCGACGCTCGGCGCCTTGACGGTTGCCGTCGGGCTCGCGGTCCTGCGCGAAGGCGCCGAGACGGTGCTGTTCGTCCAGGGGCTCTCGACGACCGAGCCGACGAAGAACGTCCTGATCGGTGTCGGGCTCGGCGCAGCCGGCGGCGTCGTCATCGGCACGCTGCTCTATTTCGGGCTCGTGCGCATTCCCATCCGCCACTTCTTCCGCGTGACCGGCTGGCTGATCGTCGCGCTCGCCTCGGGCCTCGCCTCGCAGGCTGCGCGCTTCCTCGAGCAGGCGAATTTGTTGCCGGCGATCGTCCCGCAGATGTGGGACACGTCCGGTGTGCTGACCGAGACCAGTCTTCCCGGGCAACTGCTCCATGTGCTCGTCGGGTACAGCGCACGCCCGTCGGCGCTGCAGCTCGTGTTCTACGTCGCGACGCTCGCGATCCTGATCATCGCGGCGCGCCTGCGCTCGATCGCGCCGACACCGCCGCGAATGCCCAGCGCCGCCTGACGACCGCGGCATCCCCTTTTCCAACTCACCGGAGACATCCGATGCGTTCGCTCCTCGTTGCGATGCTGTTCGCCGTCACCTCACTCGCGTGGGCCGACGATCCGACGTTCGAGATCACGATCAAGGACCACAAGTTCACGCCATCGGAGATCTCGGTACCCTCGAACACGAAGATCAAGCTCGTCGTGAAGAACGACGATGCCACTCCCGAGGAATTCGAGAGCAAGAAGCTCAACCGCGAAAAGGTGATTCCCGGCAAGACTCAGGCGACGATCTTCGTCGGGCCGCTCAAGCCCGGCGAGTACCCGTTCGTCGGCGAATATCACGAGAAGACTGCAACCGGCAAGCTGATCGCGAAGTAAGCCAGCCGGCGCCAAACCTCGGCGCCCTTTCATCTCCCGTCAATGTTCGTTGCGAGTGTCGCGAGGCCCTCGTGCGGGAGAGCTGCGCCCATCGATTCGTTCATCGCAAAGGGGAGACATATGAGGGGTTCAACGGCGCGCTCGCCGTAGCGGGACTGTTGCTGTTCACCACCCGGGTCCACGCGGTCGAGCCGGGACCGGTTTACTCGCCGCGCGTCGAGCAGGGCGAATGGGAGGTCGAATGGAGGGCTTTCACGATCGTCGATCGCAAGCACGACGAAGACCGGTTGTGGAACCACCACGTCGCGCTCGGCTACGGCGTCAATTCGTTCTGGTGGACCGAGCTCGTTGCGGAATACGAAAAGCCGCGCCAGGAATCGGGACAGTGGAAGCGATCGAATGGGAGAACCGCTTCCAGTTGACCGAGCCGGGGCAATACTGGATCGACGTCGGCGGTATCGTCGAGCTCGAGAAGAAGCGCCACGGCGACGGCAAGGAGGTCAAGATCGGCCTGCTGTTCGAAAAGGACATCGAGGACGCGACCGTCACGTTCGACTGGCTTGCCGGCCGCGAATACGGCGAGGACGCTTCGTCGAAATGGGAGCAGCAGTACCGCGCGCAGCTTCGGTGGCGTTACTTGCCGGCATTGCAGCCGATGGTCGAGATGCAAGCCGACGAGCATGCGATGAACGCTGGCCCCGGCATCACCGGCAAGGCGAAGATCGGCGGCCAGAAGATCGCGTACACGACCGCGTGGCTCGTCCGCACGTCGGGCGACACGCCGAAGAATCTGCTGCGCTTCGAGCTCGAGCTGGAGTTCTGAGCACCCCGTCGTCCCCGCGCAGGCGGGGACCCAGCGACTTTCGTACGCAAAGACGCTGGATTCCCGCCTTCGCGGGAATGACGCATTGCCGGATTCACGCTTTCGCGGCAATGACGTCCCGCTCCGGCATGCCGTATGCATGCGATGACTATCGGCCGCCCGACCGCGGACTTGGCAGCGCGGCTCCCTTTACCCTTCGACGCGCCCGTGTCCACAGCAAAAACAACGATTTTCCGCCTCGCAGGCGCGCTCGCCCTCGCGTTCGCGACGACGGCCTCCGTCGGTGCGCAGACGACGGATTTGGTCTTTGCGGTGACCGAGGGCGTCACCTACCAGGCGACACCCAAGGACATCCGCGACAAGTTCGAGCCGCTGGTCGAAGTGATCGGCCGGGCGCTGCAGCGCAAGGTTCGGCTTGTCCTCGTCCCAGCGTACAACGACCTTCGCGTCGGCCTCGCAAGCCAGGAGTACGACGTCGCGTTCATCCACCCTGCGCATGTCGCGATGGCCGAAATCAAGACCGGCCGTTACCAGTCGGTCGCCTGGACCGCCGGCTACACCGAGTACACGGTGTCGCTGATGTCCAAGCCGGACCAGCCGTACAAGGAGCTGAAGGATGTGAAGGGGACCGTGCTGGTCACGCCCGATCCCGATTCGATCACGGCCGTCATGGTTCGCGCGATGCTGAAATCGCAGAACTTCGGCGCGAAGGACGTCAAGGTCATCACGACCCGCTACCAGGATGCCGTGCCGTTCTATCTCGAGTACGACTTCGCGCAGGTCGGCGCGACCGCGGCCAACGCCGTGGTCAAGGAGTGGACGGCGAAAGGCGGCAAGGTGTTCGCGCGCTCGCGCAGCGTTCCGATCAAGCAGATCGTCATGTCGAGTCGCTATGCTCCCGACGAACGCAACAAGCTTCGCGACGCGCTGATCGCGCTGTCGCAGAACGACGCGGGCCGGCGCGCGCTCGCCGTCAGCGGCTACAAGGGGTTCGTCGCGCCCGATCAGGCGCTCGAGGTGTCGACGATCGCGTGGCTCGGGCTGTAGAGGCGGAACAGCAGATCCCTCGTCGCTGCGCTTCTCGGGATGACACAGTTCGGTGTCATTCCCAGGCCGACGCCTTACCGGCCGAGGAATCTGTTTTTCATCACCCCTTCGCGCGTCCGTACTGATCGTCGAAGCGCACGATGTCGTCCTCGCCGACGTAGTCGCCGCATTGCACTTCGATCATCACCAGCGGCTCGGTGCCGGGATTCGCGAGCCGATGCCGGGTGTTGCTCGGGATGTAGGTCGACTCGTTCGGTCCGATGAGATAGACGTCTTCGTCGCGCGTGCAGCGTGCCGTGCCGCTCACGACGACCCAATGCTCGCTGCGATGATGATGCAGTTGCAGCGACAGCGAAGCGCCCGGCTTCACCTCGATGCGCTTGATCTTGAAGCGTGGACCTTCCTGCAGCACCGTGTACGCGCCCCAGGGCCGGCCGACGGTCTTGTGCAGCTTGTACGATTCGTGGCCGCGCGCCTTGAGCTCGCCGACGACGTCCTTCACTCGCTGCAGATGGTCGCGATGCGCGACGAGCAGCGCATCCGGCGTGTCGACGATGACGAGGTTCTCGACGCCGATCGTCGCGACGACGCGATCATCGGAGTGAACGAATGTGCCGGATGTCGCGATCGCGACGCGCTCGCCGTGCCCGCGGTTGCCGTCGGCGTCCGCCTCGATCAGCTCGGAGACCGCCTGCCACGTGCCGACGTCGCTCCAGTCGAACGTGCCGCGCACGACGACCACTTCTCCCGCCGCGGCCGCTTTCTCCATCACCGCGTAGTCGATGGAGATGTCGGGCACGGCCGCGAACGTCGCGGGATCGATCTCGAGCATCGTCTCTTCGCGCGCGCGAGGGGCGAGCGGCTGCCAGCACGGGCGCACCGCTTCCAGCACTTCGGGCGCGTGCCGCGCGAGCGCATCGAGGATTGCATGCGCGGTGAAGATGAACATGCCCGAGTTCCACACGTAGTTGCCGGCGGCGAGGTACTCGCGCGCAGTCGCGAGCGGCGGCTTCTCGACGAAGCGCGTGGCCGTGCTCGCCGTCGGCTCGAGCGCAGCGCCGCACTCGATGTAACCGAAGCCGGTCTCCGGGTGCGTCGGCGAAATGCCGAACGTCACGAGCTTGCCGTCGCGCGCGAACGGGATCGCTGTTTCGGCGGCGACTGCGAACGCCGCCTGGTCGCGAATCAGGTGATCCGCGGGCAGGACCAGCATCACCGCGTCGTCGCCGTGCATCGCCTGCGTGTACAGCGCGGCGATCGCGATCGCGGGCGCGGTGTTGCGTCCGAACGGCTCGAGCAGGAACGCCGCCGTCGCCGGAGCCTGCTCGCCGAGTCCCGCGTAGACATCCTTCGTATGGAAATAGAGGTCGCGGTTGGTGATCGTGACGAGCGTCCGCGCGCCCGGCAGCGCGCGCGCGCGCGCGGCGGTCTTCGCGAGCAGCGTTTCGCCGTCGGGCAGCGGCATGAACGGCTTTGGCGCCGTTTCGCGCGACAGCGGCCACAGCCGCGTGCCGGCGCCGCCGGAGAGGATCACGGGGACCAGCGTTGCGGCAGTCGCATCCATCGTTGCGGGTGTCGAATGAAGCGGAGCGCTCAATCTACACGAATGCGTACCGCCTTGCCGGCGACGCTTGAAAACCGCGGCGCACACCCCATGTAGACAGATACTCGGCACGGCAGGAATCTGTGCCGCCGGGTGGTATCATTTCAATTCCAGCGCGAATTGCAGGCGACGCGAAAGCGCCGCCGCCGATCGATCACCGGGGGTGAACTGGTTTCGACGGGGGTTGCAACGCAGCGCGGGGCATGCCGAGGCGCTTGTCCTCGTAAAACTCGAGCAATCGCAAACTTAACTGCGAACGACGAAGCATACGCTCTGGCGGCTTAATCCCGCCGGACCTCGCACCGGGAAGCGCTCGGCCCGGGTGATGTAACAGTCACAGCGAGGACATCTAGAGCGATCGCGTCCGCCCGGGTCACTTGGGCGAGCCGCTAAAGCAAGGTGACTGGTCCCGGCGTTGTATGTCCGTCAACGGCGTCGGGATGAGAGGTTAATGACGAGACTAAGCATGTAGTCCTGACTGCCGAGTGCTTCCGGACGCGAGTTCGATTCTCGCCACCTCCACCAACATATTGAAGGGCCGCCTCGCGCGGCCCTTCATCATATTCTGTTTCGGCATGTCGACACCGCCTGCGCGAACGAGCTTGATCGATTTGTGAAATTACGCTCCGACGGCATCGAGCCTGCCGTTCTCACCATTGCTTGTGAATGCCGACGGCAATGCCGTGCGGCAGCGCTTGCAGGATGAATGGACTGTCACGCGAGTGCGCGTAATAGCCGGCCGCCGTTCCAATCGCAAACCCCGCCAGGACGTCGGTTTGCCAATGGGCCTGCACCTTGACGCGCGCGATCGCATCGTAGAGCGGGAGAACCTCCAGACCGATCACCCACGGTTGGTCGTGCGCGTACTCGAACACGAACGGCGACACGGCGGCGCTCAGCAGCGTGACCTCGCCGCTCGGGAAGCTGTGATGGCCCGAGCCCTGGAACCACTTGTTCGGATCATCGGTTTGCGCCGGCGCGCGCGGTCGAATACACGTTTGGCCGGTTCAGCGATGAGCGCCCCGAGGACCGACGAGTCCACGCCTTGCCAGAACGTGCGCCCGAGTCGGGTCTCGCCGCCTTCCCACACGGCGCCGCCGAGCGCAACGGCGATCGAGCCGTACTCGACCGCTTTCTGGACGTTGCGATTCCAGATGCCGCTGTCGTCGAACGTGACTTTGTGGTCGAGGCCGGCCGCGGCCTCGCCGGCGCAAGACCCGAAACAGAGCGCGACCGCCGCACCCGCCAGTCGTCGGTTCAGAATCATGGTCCACTCCGATGGGATCGATCGCGATTCTCAGGATTCGACGCTGGCGGATGGACGCTGTAGGTCGGAACGCGTGCTCTAACCCTGACGACCGGGACCGACCGCGGACACGCGGCTCGGCCAATCCGACGCGCCGTCAGTACGTGTAGAACATCCGCTGGATTTCCTTCGTGTCACTGGTCTTGGTCAGCGCCAGCATCAGCAGCACGCGTGCCTTTTGCGGCGTCAGCGTGTCCGATACGACGAAATCGAGCTCGTCGTCGTTCGCCTCGCCGTTGCGCACGACCGGGCCGTTGCCGACACGTGAGCTGCGCACGACGATCACGCCTTTCTTGCGCGTCTCGATCAGCGCGGGCTTCACCTGCGCAGCGAGGCTGCCGTCTCCGACGCCCGCGTGAATGATTCCCTTGTCCCCGGCACCGACGAACGCATCGAGCGCGACGCGGTTCATGTTCGCGTATCCGTACACGATATCCACTGCCGGCAATGCCTCGATGTTGGCGATATCGAACTCGCTGTCGCGCGTGTGCTTGCGCGCGGGAAGCCGGTAGAACTGAGGCTGGCCGCCGACCATGTAGCCGAGAAAGCCGAGGTCGGGCGCGCGAAGCGTATCGACGGTCATCGTATTGATCTTGGCGACGTCGCGCGCGCCGTTGATCTGGTCGTTCAGGCTGACGAGGACGCCCTTGCCCGCGGCTTCCTTGCTCGCGGCGAGCGCGACGCCGTTGTAGATGTTGAACGGCCCGTCGGCGCTCATCGCCGTCGATGGACGCATCGCTCCGACGAGCACCACCGGCTTGGCGCTCTTGACGACGAGGTTCAGGAAATACGCGGTCTCTTCGAGCGTATCGGTGCCGTGCGTGATCACGATGCCGTCGACATCGGCCTGCGCGAGCAGCGCGTTGACGCGCTTGGCGAGCTTCAGCCAGATGTCGTTGGTCATGCTTTCGCTCGCGACCTGCGCGACCTGCTCGCCTTTGACGTTCGCGACCTTCTTGAGATCGGGCACCGCGTCGATCAGCTGCTCGACGGCGACTTTGGCGGCCGTATAGCCGGCCACCTGCGTGGCCGACGCGGCCGTGCCGGCGATCGTCCCGCCGGTGGCGAGAATCACGATGTTCGGGCGCTTCGCATCCTGCGCATAGGCAGCTGCCGACATCACGACGGCGAGTGCCCAGCAGGCGAGCGTTGTTGCAGTGGCGAATCTCGATTTGCGCATCATCATCTACGTCTCCGTTTCGGTCATGGAAGGGCGCGGCGCGTGAGCGTCCGCCCCGTTGGTCGTCACTTGCCGCCCGTCGCGGGCGGTCTTGTTCATTCGCCCAGGCCAAGCCCTCGAAAGCTCTCTTCGAGCTGTGCACTCATCGGCAAATCGAGCCGCACGCCCGAGGGCAGTCGCTTGGTGAACCATTTCTCGTAGATCCAGACGAGCTCGCGGCTTTCGGCGAGCCGTCGGAAGGTCCTTTCGACCACCGCGGCGAGCTGCGGATCGTCCTTTCGATACGCGATGGCGTAGGGATCGTACGAAAGGAAATCGCCGGCGATCCGATACTGCGTGCGATTGCGCGTCTGGGTGAGCATCGAGTAGATCAGCACTTCGTCGTTCGCGAGCGCGTCGGCCTTGCCCGACACGAACACGTCGAACGCTTCCTTGTGGTCGGCCCCGCTGACGAACGTCACGTCGATGCGCTGGCGCTTCGACAGCGCCTCGACGGCGGCAGCATTGGTCGTGCCGCGGGTCACGGCGACGGTCTTTCCCGGCAGATCGCGCAACGAGCGAACGGGACTGTCCTTGCGGACGAGCAGCTTGGTGCCGGTGATGAAGATGACCGGCGAAAAAGCGACCAGCTTGCGCCGCTGGACATTGGCCGTCGTCGATCCGCATTCGAGATCGATCGCTCCCGATTGCAGCAACGCGAACCGGGTTTCCGGCGTAACCGGCACGTAGGCGACGCGCAGCTCCGCTGCGGCGAGCTCGTCGGTCACGTCCTCGACGATCGCGCTGCAGAGGTCGATCGAGTATCCGGCCGGCCGCCGAGCTTCGTCGAGAAACGAGAACGGCAGCGAGCTTTCGCGGTAGCCGATGCGTACGACGCCGCTGTCCTTGATCGTCTTGAGCGTGCCAGTCAGGCGATCCACTGCCCCGGCAGGCGTCTCCTGCGCAACGGCCGTGATCGCGACCCCGATCAAGCAAGCCGCGAAGACGGCAGCGAAAACGCTTCGCATATGAATCTCCTGTAGCGAGATGCGCGGTCCGCTTACGCGTTGGCGAGCGCTTCGGGCGCGAGCATTTCGTCCTGCTCCACGGCACGCGGTTCGCGCAGCTCGCCCTCCCACTTCGCCACGACGGCGGTCGCGAGGCTGTTGCCGATGACGTTGGTCGCCGTACGTCCCATGTCGAGGATCTGGTCGATGCCCATGATCAGCAGCAGGCCGGCCTCCGGCAGTCCGAACGTGGGCAGCACCGCGGCGACGACGACGAGCGAAGCGCGCGGCACGCCGGCGATGCCCTTGCTCGTGAGCATCATCACGAGCAGCAACGTGATCTGCTGTCCAACCGACAGATCGATGCCGAACGCCTGCGCGATGAACAGCGCCGCGAACGCCTGGTACATCATCGAGCCGTCGAGATTGAACGAGTAGCCGAGCGGCAGCACAAATCCCGTGATGTTGTTCTTCACGCCGAACTTCTCGAGCTGCTCCATCGTCTTGGGGTACGCAGCCTCGCTGCTCGCGGTGGAGAACGCGATCATGATCGGCTCGCGGATCAACCGCAGCAGCGTCCAGACCGGGCCTTTGAGGATCACGTAGCCGACGGCGATCAGCACCACCCAGAGCAACGCGAGCGCGAGGTAGAAGCCGCCGATGAACTTGCCGTAGGTGAGCAGCACGCCCAGACCCTGCGTGGTGATCACGGACGCGACCGCCGCGAAGACCCCGAACGGGGAAAGGCGCATCACGAAATCGGTGAGCCGCAGCATCACGTGCACGAGCTCGTCCATCAAGCCGACGATCGTCTTCGCGCGCTGGTCCTTGAACGTCGAGATGGCAAAGCCGAAGAACAGCGCGAACACGAGGATCTGGAGGATGTTGTTGTTCGCCATCGCCTCGAACACGCTCTTCGGAAAGACTTGCGTAATGAAGTCCTTCACGTTGAGCGACGCCGTCTTGAGGTTCGTGGCGGCACCGGCATCGGGCAGCGGCAGTCCCAGATTCTCACCGGGCCGCAGGATGCCCACCATGACGAGGCCGAGGCCGAGCGAGACGAGCGACGCCGTGACGAACCAGGCCATTGCCTTCAGGCCTATGCGACCGACCGCCTTCGAATCGCCCGTGCTCGCGATGCCGGCGACGAGCGTGGCGAACACGAGCGGCGCGATGATCATCTTGATCAGCCGCAGGAACACGTCGGTCACCACGTTGAAGTAACCGGCGATGTCCTTCGCGGTCTTGGCGTCGGGCGCCGCGACGTTGCAGATGTAGCCGGCGACGATGCCGAGGATCATCGCGATCATGATCCACGTGGTGAGCTTCAGTTTCATCGGAATCTCCTCCTCGCGCTTGTCTGCGCGTTCGTTCGATGCACCGCTCGGCGATGCCGACGCGGCTCGAGTCGTGGCGCGGCCGATTGGGCTCGCGCGTTTGCCCTCACGACTTCGGCGCGGCCCGCCTTATTCGCGCACCTTCGGCAGCGGTTGGGGCCGCGTCAGCTCTTCGGGCCGAAGGATCCGGTCGAGCTCCTCCTTCGACAGCAGACCTTTCTGCAGAACGATCTGGTAGACGCTGCCGCCGGTCTCGTGCGCCTGCGCCGCGACTGCCGTGGCGTTTGCGTATCCGATGTAGGGATTGAGCGCGGTAACGATGCCGATCGAGTCCTCGACGATCGAGCGAAGCCGCTCGCGATTCGCCGTGATGCCCTTGACGCAGTGTTCGGTGAGCGTCCCGCATGCGTTGCGCAGATGGGTGACGCTCTTGAACAGGCTGTGCGCGATGATCGGCTCGAACGCGTTCAGCTGCAGCTGTCCGGCCTCGGCCGCGAAGCTGACGGTGACGTCGTTGCCGATCACTTCGAACGCGACCTGGTTGACGACCTCGGGGATCACCGGATTGACCTTGCCCGGCATGATGCTCGAGCCAGCCTGGCGCGGCGGCAGGTTGATCTCGAACAACCCCGCGCGCGGCCCGGAGGACAGAAGCCGCAGGTCGTTGCACGACTTCGACAGCTTTACCGCGACGCGCTTGAGCACGCCGGACAGCTGCACGAACGCGCCGCAGTCCTGCGTCGCTTCGATGAGGTTCGGCGCCGTCACGAGCGGGATGCCGCTGATCTCGGACAGCAGCTTGCACACGAGGCTCGCGTACTCGGGATGGGCCGTGATGCCCGTGCCGATCGCGGTGGCGCCCATGTTGATCTCGCGGATCAGCGTCGCCGCTTCGCGCAACCGCTCCTCGTCTTCGCCGAGCATGACGGCATACGTCGAGAACTCCTGTCCGAGCGTCATCGGCACCGCGTCCTGCAGCTGCGTGCGGCCCATTTTCAGCACGTCCTTGAACTCCTGCGCCTTGTCCTCGAACGCTCGGCGCAACTTCGCCATCGCGGCGATGAGATCCGATATGCCTGCCTGCGTGGCGATCTTGAGCGCCGTCGGATACACGTCGTTCGTGCTCTGGCTCATGTTGACGTGCTCGTTCGGGTGCAGGTACTGGTACTCGCCTTTCTGGTGTCCCATCAGCTCGAGCGCGCGATTGGCGATCACCTCGTTCGCGTTCATGTTGGTCGAGGTCCCCGCGCCGCCCTGGATCACGTCGACGACGAACTGATCGTGGAGCCGGCCGGCGCGCACCTCCTCGCAGGCGCGAACGATCGCGTCGCGGCGCTCGGCATCGAGCAGGCCGAGCGAATGATTCGCGAGTGCTGCGGCATGCTTGATGGAGGCGAGCGCGTGGATCAGGTCCGGATAGATCGAGATCGGCGTGCCGGTGATCGGAAAATTCTCGACCGCGCGCAGCGTGTGGATGCCGTAGTACGCTTGCGCAGGAACTTCGCGTTCGCCGAGCAGGTCGTGCTCGACGCGATGTTTGGATGGCATGGCCGGATTCCTTCGATTTGCTCGGCGCCGCGCGGCGCCGAAATGCGTGAGCGACAGAGCGACGATCGTAGAATCCGAAGCCCGCGCCGTCCAATGCTATGTTTGCGCGAATGTGGCGCTGCGCGCGCATGTTATGCACGCCCGTCATCACTTCTTGCGGTTCGCGAATGGCGCCCCTGTGGAGGGCTGAATCGCCCTTGCGCGGGCAGGGTCAGCGGCGTGGACGCCGCGACCAGGCTCGGCTCAACGTGTCGATGCCCAGATCGATTCGACCATCGATTTCGGGTGCTCGACCGATCGGTAGAGCCGGACCTCGAGCTCCGTTTGCCAGTTGGCGTCGCCGGCGATCACGAGCTCGCCGCGCTCGAGATCGCTCGCGATCAGGCTCTCGGGGAGCCAGCAGACGCCGAGGCCCATGCGCACCATCGATCGCAGCCCGTCGGCCATCGGATTTTCGTAGCAGCAGTGCAGCGCATCCTTGTCGGCGCGATTCTTGATCACGAATTCGACAGCCTGCCCGAGAAACGTGTTCGGGCCGTACGCGAGATACGGCGTCGGGTGCTTCGGATTGGCGGTCAACCGGAATCGGGGACGGCCGCTGGCGTCGGGCTGGCTGACTGGAATGAACCGGTCGGTCGCGAGAACGACCGACGGAAAGTGTTCGGGATCGAGCAGCACACGAACCGCCGGATGCGCGTACGTGAACATCAGATCGCAGCTGCCTTCTACGAGCGCGCGCACGCAGCTGTGCAGATTGTCGGGTGTGAGCCGGACGTCGAAGCGGCCGAGCTGGCGCTGGTTCTCCTCGAGCCACCGCGGGAAGAACACGACCGATATCGCATGCAGCGCGTAGATCTGGATCGCATCACCGCCTGGCTGCAGGTGGCCGCGAAGGTCATCGCGCACCTCGTAGATCAGGCGCAGGATTTCCTCGGTGGTGTCGCGAAAGACTGTACCAGCCGGCGTCAGTACCGTCGGAAATGTGCTGCGATTGATCAGCGGAACGCCGACCCACGTTTCCAGTGCCTTGATTCGTCGGCTGAATGCCGATTGCGTGCAGAAGCGTTCGGTTGCCGAGCGCGAAAAGCTGCCTGTTTGCGCCAGGCTGAGAAAGTCTTCCAGCCACTTGAGTTCCATCGCCTGATGTCCGAATGGTGCCCGAGTCCGGGCCGGTGCCATTTGGCGTTGGTCGAGTATGGAACAGCGGTCCCGGACTGCCAATAGAAGGATTGGCCGGCACGAACCTGCGCGAGACTGCCCACGACGACGGCCGCTTTTCCGAGCCATGCGTCTGCGAACCGCTACGCGAAACGTGGGCGACCGTCCGCTGCCATGCCGCAGGTCAATGGCCGGGCGATTTTCGCGCCCCGATCGCATATTCACATGGCATACTTGCGCGCTCGTTTTCCGCTGCCTGCCGTCCATGCGCTTCCGGGTCCGAATCGTTCTTTCGATCGCGCTGCTCGCCGCGATCGCGGCTCACGACGTGTACGCCGACAAGAAGACGGTGTGCACGATCACCGTCAATTCGCCCGACGAGCGCGAAACGTTTCGCCGGTATCTTCCCGCGGACGACTACCAGTTCGTCGAGCTGGTCGAGCGGGGTCGCTCCGATTGGCTCGCATCGGCGTGCCGCAAGAACGTTCGCTGCGACGTTCTGTTGATCTCCGGCCACTTCGACGGCGGCGACGTCTTCTATACCGACCGGTTCGACCAGAACGAATCGTTGCCGACCGAGGAGCTCGACCGCGCGTCGTGCAGCGATTCGTGTCCCGGCCTGTTCTCGCAGCTCAAGGAAGTCTATCTGTTCGGTTGCAATACGCTGAACGCGCAGCCGATGCGAAGCGCGTCCGGCGAGATCCCCCGGAGCCTCGTTCGTGCGGGGCACTCGCCGGCCGACGCCGACCAGTTGACGCGCGTGCTCGCCGAGCGGCACGGCGAGAGCAACCGCGATCGGATGCGCCAGATTTTCAGGAATGTGCCGGTGATCTACGGATTCTCGTCGAAGGCGCCGCTCGGACGCAGCGCGGGTCCGATGCTCGAGCGCTTCTTTCAGGCCGGCTCGGGCGGCGACATCGCTAGCGGCCGACCGAGTGCGAAGCTGCTGAACCTGTTCTCGCCGAGCTCGATGACGCTCGCGAGCGGCCTCACCGAATCCGATCCGAACGCGGCGTTCCGGCGTGACATCTGCCACTTCTCCGACGATCGCTTGTCCGCCGCGCGGAAGGTCGAATTTGTGCACGAGCTGCTCGGCCGCGAGATGGCCGAAGTGCGGCTGTTCCTCGATCACATCGACAAATACGCGGCGTCGCTGACCGCGGCCGACCGGCAAGCCGCGCCAGTCTCACGCGCGCTCGACGCAATCGCGCACGATCAGCCGGCGCGCACGCGCTTCCTCGAGTTCGAGCGCGATGCCGACGAGCCGGCGGTTCGCGCGCGGATGATCGAGCTCGCCGGCCGTCTCGGCTGGCTTTCACCCGACGCGCAACGCGCCGAGCTGATGAAGATGATCGGCGAACTGCTCGCGCGCGACGCCGTCGGCTCGGCGGAAGTGGGCCTCGTCTGCACGCTGAATCGTGACGGCGCGCTCGGCCGCGAGCCGGCGCTGAAGTTGCCGCCGAATCGAGCCGCCAAAGCGGGCAACGCGGCGGTGCTGGCGTGCCTTGGCAGCGGCGAGAGTCATGCGCGGATGCTGGCAGCACTGACGAGCGCGAACGACGATGACGTGCAGATCGCGCAGGTCTATCTGCGCCACCGGCCGATCGCCGATGTGAACGAACTGCGCGCAGTCGCCGCGGGGATCGCGCGGATGAACGGCTCCGACGGGCAGGTGCGCGCGCTCGACACGCTCGCGCCTCATCGTCTGTCCGACCGCAGCAGCCTCGAGGAGCTCACGCGGCTCTTTCCGGTCGCGAAATCGGTCAACGTTCAGCGGGCGATCGCGGGGATCCTGATTCGCGGCGACTACCGCGCGATCGCGAACCCTGAGCTCGTGCGGGCGCTGCGGCAATTCCGGCTGAAGTCGCCCGACGGCGAAGACATGATCGACATCCTGATCCGCCGGCTGCAGACGTTGAGCTAGCCTTCCTGATCCGCCGGCTGCAGACGTTGAGCTAGCCTTTCACGCACACGACCTGCTTCAACGTGTGCAGCACCTCGGTCAGATCGGCCTGATTGGCCATGACCTGATCGATGTCCTTGTACGCGCCGGGGATCTCGTCGATCACGCCGGTGTCCTTGCGGCAGATGACGCCCTCGGTCTGGCGGGCGAGATCGGCGACGGTGAAGCACTTGCCCGCGGCGGTGCGGCTCATCTTGCGGCCGGCGCCGTGCGCGCTGGAATCGAAACTTTCGGGGTTGCCTTTTCCGCGCACGATGTAGCTGCGCCCGCCCATCGACCCCGGAATGATGCCGACATCGCCGTCGCGCGCGCGGATCGCGCCCTTGCGTGTCACCCAGACGTCCTCGCCGTAGTGATGCTCGCGCGCGACGTAGTTGTGATGGCAGTTCGCGACTTCGGACGTGACGTCGAACGAGGGTAGATGGCGCGCGAGTGCCGCCAGCACGAGATCGAGCATCTCGTCGCGGTTGCTCGCCGCGTACGCTTGCGCCCACGACACCGCGCGCACGTAGTCGTCGAAGTGCTCGGCGCCTTCGGACAGATACGCCAGATCGCGGTCCGGCAAATGGATCATCGAGGCCTCCATGTCGCGACGCGCGAGCTCGATGAAGTAGGTGCCGATCGCGTTGCCGATGCCGCGGCTGCCCGAATGCAGCATCACCCAGACGCGGTTCGCCTCGTCCAGGCACACCTCGATGAAGTGGTTGCCTCCGCCGAGCGTTCCCATCTGAAGCATCCAGTTCGAATGCTTGCCGAACGACTTCAGCAGCTTCGGGTGCTTGTGCGTGAGCGCATCGAGCTCGGCCTCGAACGGCAGCGCGGCGTCCAGACGCGCGCGGTCGTCGTCGTGCTGCGCGCGGCCGACCGGAACGTCGCGCGAGATCTGATCGAACACCTTCTTCAGACGCCTTTCGTCGAGCTCGTTCGCGTCGAGCGAGAGTCGCGCCGCAATCATGCCGCAGCCGATGTCCACGCCGACCGCGGCTGGAATGATCGCTCTGCGCGTGGCGATCACCGAGCCGACCGTCGCGCCGATTCCGGTGTGGACATCGGGCATCGCGGCGACGTGATGGTGGACGAACGGCAGTTGCGCGACGTTGCGAAGCTGCTGGACCGCGCTCGGCTCGACCTCGTCGGTCCAGAGCTTGATGGGCACGCCGGCCTCGGCGATCACTTTCTTCACCGGCACGATGGCCTCCTCGACAGTCCAATTGAAAGATAACTCGCGTTGCCCAAAAGTTCCGGCCGGTGTCTCATATGCGCTCGACCGGAGGCCGATGGCGGCCATCGATCGCGATCGAACGGAACCTCGCAAATGCGCAACAGCCGCGAGTGGCGAGCCGACGTCGGCGCCGACGATGTCACGGTGATGCTCGATCCTGCGATCGATGGTGGCGAGGCGAAGCACCTGTTCGTCTGCGCGCACGGCGCCGGCGGTCACATGGCCGATCGCGGCATGCTCGCCGTCACCGCGCAACTGCGTGAGCGTGGGCTCGACGTGGTTCGCTTCAATTTTCCGTACAGCGAGAAGAAGAGTCACCGGCCCGACCCGATGCCACGCCTGATGGACTGCATCGCGTCGGTGGTGTCGCTCGCCCGCGATGAGATCGGGCCGCGACGCCTGATCATCGGCGGCCGCTCGATGGGCGGACGAGCGGCATCGATGCTCGCGGCCGAAGGATTCGCCTGCGACGGTCTGCTGCTGCTCGCCTACCCGCTGCATCCGGCCGGAGAGCCGCAAAAGCTGCGCGACGCGCATCTGCCGCGCATCGCCGCGCCGGTTCTCTGCTTCAACGGTACGCGCGACGCGCTATGCCGACGCGACCTGATGGACGCAGTGGTGAGCGGCCTCGGCGGCAACTGGCGCATGCATTGGCTCGACGGCGCCGATCATTCGTTCCATGTGACGAAGGCGACCGGACGCACGGACTGCGACGTGCTGGAGGAAATTGGAATGGCGACGCAAGACTGGCACTCGAGCCTGCGCTGACGATCGCTCATCACGAGCCCACATCGCGACCGCAGTCGAGCGCGCGTGGCTCGATTCAGAACGCGGTCGACAACACGATCACCGCGGTGTTCCGGTGCCGGGTCAGGTCGAACGGATACGCTGCGCTCGAGCTGATGCCGACCCAGGCGAGCTGAACACTGAAGCGATCGAACGCGATCGCGAGTCCGACTCGACCGTCGACTACGTAGTCGGGTCGATAGAAATAGAGATTGGTGACCGGGCTTCGCAGCACACCGACGTGCGCGAGCAGCCGAACGCGATCGGCCAGCGCCTGCGCGGCGTTCACTTCGGCGTACAGCGTATCGGCGTCGTAGCCTGCGTAGCGCGGCGAGTAGTACAGCCGCGCGCTCACGGGGTCGGCGGTGAATCCGACGAACACTTCAGGGTAGTCATAGCCGCGTTCGCCGCTGACGATCGAATAACTCGCGCCCGCCTCGAAGCTTTGGCCCGCCGCTGTCCGCCACGCGTGGCCAACGTAGTAGATCGCCTGCACGCCTCGCTCCGACGGCTCCGTATAGCGGACGCTCGAGGCGAACAGACCGGCGTACCAGCCGTTCGGGTCGTCGTACGCGAGCCCGAGCTGGATCGCCGGCTTGTTGTCGCTCAGCGAAACGCCGCGATACCGGTAATCGGACAGCACGCTTGCGGTGCCCGAAAGCTGTGCCGTGGCGACGGAATGGAACAGCGCGACGAGGAGACCGGCTAGCGCGCGCCGCACCGCGCGCTCAAGGGAGCGACGCCTTGGTGTCGCGTGCGAGCGCGCAGCCGCAGGCGCAGTTTCCGGTCGTCCTTGCAACCGCCGCGCACGCATCGACGATCAGCCGCGGCGCTGCGGAGCTGCCCGATACGGCGTGGGGAACGAGCGCATCTCTCAATTGTTGCGGCCGCAGGTTGGGCGAAAGCTCACGCAGCAGCGCGACGAGGCCGCTCACATGGGCCGCCGCATACGACGAGCCCGTCACGAATCCCCATTTGGCTCCGACGAGCGTCGTTGGAATGTCGCGTGCCGGGGCCCGCAGGATGTCGGCTGCGAGATCGTGCACGTCCTCCCCGGCGATGGCAAGCACGCCGCGATGCGATGCGGGAAAGCCGCCGTCGCGAAGCATCGGATCGGCGGCAGCGACGACGGTGACCTCGCGCGAGGCCGCGACATCGAGCAGCCGCTCGAGCAGCCGGTCGCGCGGCCCGCCGAGGCTCAGGTTCACGATCTGCACGCGCTGGTCGAGCGCGAACTGCAGCGCCTTCGCGAGCGTGAAGCTGCTGCAAGCGGCCGCGCTGTCGCGCGCGGACGGCTGCCAGCACGCGCGCAGCGCGAGCAATCGAGCGTCCGGCGCGATCCCGGCGATGCCGGCGCCGTTGTCGGCGCGCGCCGCGATGATGCCCGCGACGGCCGTCCCGTGTGCTTCGGCGTTGTCCTGAGTGCCGTCGACGAAATTGCGCGCGAGCGCGATCTGGCCATCGAGATCCGGGTGTCCGGTCTCGACGCCGGTGTCGATTTGGGCGATCCGCACGCGCCTGCCCGTGGTGATCTGATGAATGTCCGCGAGATGCCACGCGGACGCGCTCGGCTGCAGCGCATAGAGCGGATCATTGTGCGCGAGCACGTGGAATACGTTCATCGCCTGCGCGGACTCGACGCGCTGGTCGCGCGCGATCTGGTCGACGATGCGGGCGAGCGGCACGTCGCGCGGCGCCTCCATGACGAAGCAGTCGACGCCAAGCGCAGGCATCGGCCAGTCGTCGACGATCCGCAGGCCGTACTGCGTCGCGAGCGCTTCGGCGACACGCCGCCGCGCGTCACGGCCGGTGCGCAAGTCGTAAGCACCGGCGTAGTCGACGTCGGGCCGGAAATGCGGTGCGGGCAGGCGAAGCATGACGAGGAGCTGACGGTCGGCGCCGTTCACGTCGACGCGCGCATCGGCACGCGGTTCGATCGCCGCGCACGCCGCGACGCACGCGCAGAGCAGCGCGACCAGCGCCAGCCGGCGGATGTTCAACGCCGAGCTCCGGCGTCGAGCCGCTCGGCGAGCATGACGGCGCGCTCGGCGCGTAGCGTCTGCAGCGCCTGGTCCCGTTGCGCAGACGGAACGTCGAGCACGTAGGCGTTCGTTTGCATGGGTCCGTCGACGATCCTCGCGCCGGCGCTGCGCACGATGCGGCGCAGGTCGGACTCGGTGGTGGCGGGATCGAAAACGACGACGAGCGTCCCGTTTTCAGGCGCCGTCGCGTTATGCGCGCCGAGCGTTCGATAGAGCGCGGGGCCTTCCGTGCCGGCGAACCATACGGTGCCGAGCGCGACGAACGCGGCGAGCGCGCCGGCGATTGCCCATCGCGGCTCGGGAGATGAGCTCCCCCAGCGCAAACGCCACCGCGCGATGCCGGATCGCGCCGTGCGCGGGGCATCGAGCTTGCGGCGCAGCCCGCGAGCGGCCTTCGATGCCTCCGGCACGTCTTCGGCGGCGACGCAGGCGGCGTGAAGCTCGCGCAGCCAGCCGACCTCCTGCTGGCATTGCGGACAGTCGCGTACGTGCCGCTCGACGAACGCGAGCTCGTCGCCCTCGAGCGTGCCGTTCACGAACCACGGCAGCAGCACATCGGCGACTTTGTGCGCCGCAGGATCGGAAGGCTGATCGCGATCGGTCATGCCGCTGGTCGCCTGTAGGAAGCGGTCGTCGTACGCCTGCATGGGCACCGTGTCAATCGCGGTGCCGGGCTTGAGCCGCGTTTCCTGAGTAAACCGGTCAGCGCTGCGTCTATTCCGGGAATCTTTGCGCCTTTTGCCTGCGAACCAGGCGCCGGTTCGCCGCCAGTTGACTCTCATTTCGCGGCGTTGGACCGACGCCGCGTGGAGTCTTATAGTGCACCGACGCACATCTTCGTGCGGGGATTCAGCGAGGTGCGGCAATGGCGGACACGATTCGCAAGGTCGATTACTTCTACGTGACGCTTCCCGACAAGCCGGGCGAAGGGGCCAAGGTGCTCTCGGCGCTCGCCGATGCCGGCGTCAATCTGCTCGCGCTCTCCGCGTTCCCGAGCGGTCGTCGCGCGCAGCTCGATCTCGTGCCGGAGGATTCGGCGAAACTGAAGAGCGCGGCGAAAAAGCTCGGGCTCGAACTGTCGGGGCGCAAGACGGCGTTCCTGCTGCAAGGCGCGGACCGCGTCGGTGCGCTGACCGACACGTTGGATGCGCTCGCGAAGGCGAAGATCAATGTGATTGCGGCCAACGCCGTCACCACCGGCGACGGGCGCTACGCGACGCTCTTCTGGGTGGAACCCGGGTCGGTGAACAAAGCGGCGAAGGCGATCGGCGCGCGCTAGGAACCTGTCGGGCCGGAGCGGCCGAGAAACACCCAGCCGACGAACGTCACCGCCAGCACGCAAACCGCGACGCAGCCGTTCGTATAGAACACGGCGGCCGGCAGCATCCACCCGAGCGCCTTCTCGAACACGGCGGCGACGCCGAGGTTCGCCGCGATCACCACGAGCCAGCGTCGCATGTAGACCGGCAGATGACGCCGCTGCGCGACGTTGTGGCGCCACGCGGCTGCGCGCTGATAGGGCCCGCGCGCGCTCGCCATGTCGACGAGCAGCCACTCCCAAAACCAGTAACGGTACAGAAGGCTGTGCAGCGATTCGCGCACGTCGTCCGCGTCGGACCCCGCTCCGGCGAGCGGTGACATGGCGTTACGCAATCGATCGGACACTTGTTCGACTCGTGACAGCGCGGCTGCAGATTAGTGCGCGGCGCGCAGCGGAGAGTTCCTCCACGGTGGCGCGCGCAAGGCCGATCGCGCACTATATGCGGATATCGTCCGCGCGGCGTCGAACTCAATCGCTTCGATCGAGAGGAGCCCATGATGCATGCCAATCTGGTGCACAGACGCATCACCCCTGTCGTGCGCGATCTCGGCGACGGGTTCAGCGTTCGCCGTGCGATTCCCGCCGCACAATGCCGCAGCGTCGGACCGTTCGTGTTCTTCGACGCCTTCGGGCCGGTCGCGCTCGCGAGCGGAAAGGGCCTCGACGTCCGCCCGCATCCCCATATCGGGCTTGCGACCGTCACGTACCTGTTCGAAGGCGAGATCCTGCACCGCGACAGTCTGGGCACCGTCCAACCGATCCGCCCCGGCGAGGTGAACTGGATGACGGCCGGGCGCGGCATCGTCCATTCCGAGCGCACGCCGCCGGAGCTTCGAGCGAGCGGCTCGCGCATCGCGGGCATCCAGCTGTGGGTCGCGTTGCCGCTCGCGCAGGAAGAAGCGGAGCCGTCGTTCGCGCACTACGAGAGCCTGCCGCTGCTCGAAGACGACGGCCTCAGCCTTCGGCTCATTCTGGGACGACTGTCGGACGTCGCGTCGCCGGTGCGCACGGATTCGCCGATGTTCTACGCCGATGCGACGGTCACCCGCAGCGCGCAATTGACATTGCCTTTCGACTACGACGAGCGTGCGATTTACGTGGTCGCGGGCTCGATCGCTATCGGCGCGGAAACATTCGATGCGGGCGAGCTCGCCGTCATGCAGCCCGGCGTCGAAGTCCACGTCGATGCGCGATCGCCGGCGCGCTTTCTCGTGCTCGGCGGACCGCCGCTCGATGCGCCGCGCTTCGTCTGGTGGAATTTCGTGTCGAGCAGCAACGAGCGGATGCGGCAGGCGGCTGCGGACTGGAAAGCGGGCCGTTTTGCGCGCGTTCCGGGAGAAACCGAATTCATTCCGTTACCCGAGCACGGTCCGGGCGGCGTCGTCGACTATCCGTAAAATGAAAAACGCCCCGACATTCGCCGGGGCGTTCGATCGCGCAGCCGACTAGCGCCGCTGGCGGTCAGCTTGCTTCTTCATCTCGTCGCTCGTGCGCTTGACCTGCTGCTCCACGTCGCCGACGCCCTTCTGAATCGTGCCTTCGATTTGCTTGGCGCCACCTTTGATCTGCTGCTCGGTGCTGCCGGTCGCTTCGCCGACCTTCTGCTGCACCTTGCCCGCGACGTCCTTGGCCGTTCCCTTGACTTGATTGCGGTTCATGCGCATCTCCATTCGATCACCGCGGAAAATCCGCCGAATAAATCAGTATGGACACGAGTTGCGCGCCGGGTCATCGCCCGGGCGCTGATCGAGGTGTAGGGCCGCGCTTACAGCTTCGAGGGAGACCGCGTGCCGTCGGTCGTGCGGGTCTGCGGCGACGGCGTGCGCTCTTTGTGCCGTATCGAGCGCGCGACCGTCGTTGCGTCTTCGTACGCGCGCATCTCCGATCGCTCGCTATCGCCGCGCGAGTTGAACTTCGGCGGCATCGGCTGCCGCTTCAGCCGTTCGTGCAGCAACCGCTCGCTGCGGCGGTCGAGCACGTGACGGATGGCGAGCCACACGAACCCGAGCGCAATGAGCAGCGGAAGCGCGTAGACGAGTCGCATGGCGTGGATGCTGGCGCGGTGTCCATCGGCACGGTTTGATATGCCTCAAATATCGGCGCTCGCGCCGAGCGGCTTGAGCTTCGGCCCGCGCGCTGCGATGGGCGGTCGATCGCCGTCGACCGATGGCAGCGGGCGGGGAGCTGCGGCTAACGCGCGAGCGCCGACTCGATCTGAGCGAACGTCTGCGCCGTCTCGAAGATCACGACCGGCACGCCGAGCCGGCGGCCGATCTCGGTCGCCGAAAAGATGCCGCGCACGAATTCCTCGCCGGTCAGACGGTCATGGTCGACGACGAGCGCGTGCTGGCGTCCGGATTCCTTCAGCGTAGCGACGATGTCGCCCACGTCGGCGCGCAGTACCGTCGCGATTTCGAGCACGTCGATCGCGCTGCGCGGAATCATCAGGTCAGCGACCGTCAGCTCGCCGGGCCGGCGCCCGTGGTGCTGCACAAGATGCATCGCGCGCTCGCTCGCCGTATCGGACGCGGTGATCAGACCCTCGACGACGCCGCCGAAGCCGGTGACGATCAGCAGCCGCACGCCGCGCGTGACCATCTGCTGGGTGGCCTGCGCGAGCGTGCGATCGGCACGGATTGTCGCCACGGCTACCGTTCGCAGATCGGTCATCACTTCGATCGCCGGCGTGTCGGCCTTGACCAGCGAGGGCTCGAGCGACGGCCGCAGGCAGATGACGCCGGAGCGCATCTTGATCGTCGGCAGGGGCCGGTAGACGGCCTTTTCCATGTTCGCCTCCGTTGCGCGCGGGGTGCGACGACCGCCCCGGCAAACACGTTATCCTACGCCTTGCCGAGGACCCGCCATGAGCGATTCGCCGAGTCATCCGATCGACGCCCTCCGCGAGCCGATGGACCATCCTTTCGAAAGCGAGCGGCTTTCCGGCCGCGGGTAGCGCGCGCATGCGAGCGGCGGTTCGCTGTTTGCTCGCGGCGTGCTGCGCGTGGACTTTCACTGTCGCGTTCCATGCATGCGCGGCCGACGGGCCGCTCGTTGCGGCGGCGGCCGATCTTCGATTCGCGCTCGATGAAATTGCCGCGCAGTTCGCGCGCGACGGTGGCGCCTCGCTACGCATTGTCTACGGATCGTCGGGCGACTTCCGCCGTCAGATTGCCGAGGGCGCACCGTTCGAGCTGTTCCTGTCCGCCGACGAGAGCTACGTGCTGGCACTCGCCAAAGACGGCAAGCTCGCGGACAACGGCGCGCTCTACGCGGTCGGGCGTCTCGCGCTCGTCGTGCCGTCGGGTTCCCCGCTCGCGCTCGATCCGACGCTCGCCGATCTCGCCGCGGCGGTCGCGGACGATCGCATCAGGAAATTCGCGATCGCGAATCCCGATCACGCGCCGTACGGCCGGGCGGCGCGCGAAGCGCTCGCCGCGGCGGGAATCTGGACGGCGATCGAGCCGCGGCTCGTGCTCGGCGAAAATGTCGCGCAGGCGGCGCAGTTCGCGATCTCGGGCTCCGCGCAAGGCGGGATCGTCGCGTTGTCGCTCGCGCTCGCACCGAGAGCGCTCGGCAACGCGCGGCACGTCGCGATCCCCGCGTCGATGCACGCGCCGCTCAGACAACGAATGGCATTGACGCGCCGCGCCGGCGCGACCGCGCGAGCGTTCTACGCGTATCTGCAGCAGCCGCCGGCGCAGTCCGTGTTGCGCCGCTACGGTTTCAGTGTCCCCGGCGAGTGATGGACGCGGTCGCGCTTGCGCTGTCGCTCAAGCTCGCGGTCGCGACGCTCGTGATCCTGATTCCCGTCGCGATCGCGCTCGCACACCTGCTCGCGACCAGGCGCTTCGCCGGCAAGGCGTTCGTCGAAGCGTTGACCGCGTTGCCGCTGGTGCTGCCACCGACGGTGCTCGGCTATTACCTGCTCGTCGCGATGGGCGGCGCGTCGCCGCTCGGCCGCGCTTATGAGTCGCTGATCGGCCATCCGCTGGTGTTCGCGTTCGACGGGCTGCTGGTGGCGTCGGTGCTGTTCAATGTGCCGTTCGCTGTGCAGCCGTTGCAGCGGGCGTTCGAGGCGATTCCCGAGGACATCCGTCACGCCGCCGCGTGCTGCGGGCTCACGCGGTGGCAGTCGTTGACGCGTATCGAGCTGCCGCTCGCGTGGCCGGGCCTTCTCACCGCGATCGTGCTGACGTTCGCGCATACGCTCGGCGAGTTCGGCGTCGTGCTGATGGTCGGCGGCAGCATTCCCGGCGAGACGAAGACGGTCGCGCTCGCGATCTACGACCGCGTGCAGGCGTTCGACATGGACGCCGCCGGGCTGATGTCGGCGACGCTGCTCGCGCTGTCGATCGTCGCGATCGGCGTTACGTTTTTCGTGTCGTCGAACCGTCGCCGCCGTCATGGCTGATGGGCTAACCGTCGAGCTCGCGCAGCAGCGGCCGATCCCGCTCGCCGTTTCGCTCGATTGCGCGGGCGGCGAAGTGCTTGCGCTGGTCGGACCGTCGGGCAGCGGCAAGACGACGATCCTGCGCACGATCGCGGGCATCTACGACGCGCCGCGCGGACGCATCGTCGCCGGCGGCGAGACATGGCTCGACACGGCGCGTAACGTCCACCGTGCGGCGCGCGAGCGATCGGTCGGGTTCGTCTTCCAGAACTACGCGTTGTTCCCGCACTTGAGCGCGCTCGACAACGTGACGCAGGCGATGGGCCACGTGCCGGCGGACGAACGCAGGACGCGCGCGGCGAAGCTGCTCGAGCGCACGAATCTCGCGGGACTCGAGGACCGGCGGCCCGGCGAGCTGTCGGGCGGGCAGCAGCAACGGGTCGCGGTGGCGCGCGCACTCGCCCGCGATCCTCGCGTGCTGCTGCTCGACGAGCCGTTCGCGGCGGTCGACCAACTGACGCGCGAGAAGCTCTACGAGGAGCTCGCGACACTGCGCCGTGACCTGAACATCCCGATGATCCTCGTCACGCATGCGCTGGACGAGGCGTCGCGGCTTGCCGACCGCATGTGCATCCTCCATCACGGCACGACGCTGCAGACGGATACGCCCACCGAAGTCGTCGCGCATCCGGCCTCGCCGCTCGTCGCGCGGCTCGTCGGCATCAAGAACATCTTCGAGGCGGAAGTTTTCGGCCACGACGAGGCGCGCCGCCTCACGCTGCTTTCATGGGCCGGCCATACGCTCGAGGCGAGCTTGCAGCCGGCGTTCGCGCCGGGCATGCGCGTCGCGTGGAGCGTGCCGCCTTCGCACATCGTGCTGCACCGGCGCGACCGGCCCTCGCGCGGCGAGCGCGAGAATCCGGTCGAAGGCCAGATCGTGCGCTGCATCGTGCTCGGCGACACGACTTCCGCAGCGCTTCGCGTGGGCGGCGGCGAGCGTGCCGACATCTTCTTCTCGGTGCCTACCCATGTGGCGCGGCGCAACGGCGTCGCGCTCGGAGAGACCGCACGCGTTTCGCTGCTCGCCGACGGCATCCACCTGATGCCGCCCGCCGCTTCCCATTGAGCGAAGCGAATTGATCTCGCGCAATGCGGCCATTCGGCATGTGGCGCGAATTTGACGTGGCGCAATGTCGCGGCAGGCCGAACGCGGCGTAATGCGGCTGTTTCTCACCCCGATCAGGAGTCCCCGATGAAAGCCCGCATGACGATGTTGATGGCCGCGATTCCGCTCGCGCTGGCCGCAAGCGGCGCGTACGCGCAGGCCGACGTGCAGAAGCAGATCGACGAAGTGAAGGGCGCGCTGCCGAAGTTCGCGATTCCGATGCGCGAGGTCGGCGACCGCTTCCAGAACATCTATTTCGCGGCGAAGGACGGCAACTGGGCGCTCGCCGCGTACATGGCGAAGTACATGAACGGCGCGATGACCCCCGCGAGCGTCACCAAGCCGGCCGAGTATGCGGTGTGGAAGAGCTTCTACGGCGACACGTTCGCCCCGGTTAACAAGGCGATCCAGGCGAAGGATCTCAAGGCGTTCGAAACCGCGTACACCGCAGTCATCAACGACTGCAACAACTGCCACCAAGGGATGGGTTACGGCTTCATCAAGGTCGTCAAGCAGAAGACGCCGGCCGACGTCGGTATCAACTATGCAGTCAAGTCGGAGCCGGGTGACGTGCCGAAGTAATGGCCTGACTCCGGCCCATTGCGGGCCGAATTCGACGACAGCCCCGCGTGGGGCTGTCGTCGTTTTGTCGCTCGATTTCTGCAACGCACCAATAGACGGTCCACGCCCCGCCCCGGGCGCTGTAGCGGACACTTGTGCGCTATCCCACCGATCGATGGCGGCCTCACCCGACTGCTACCCGAATTTTATCAAGTTACGTACACCCCCTGCGGCAGTCGGCCGCAGGCGTTTGAATACCACGACTGTTGCATTTACGCCAATTCTGCAGGCAGTTTGATCAAGGTCATACCGAAAATCTCGCCCGCCCGATTGTGCGCATGCATCATCGCAATCAGGAGCCGCCCGCGCCCTGCAACGCGGTGGCAAGACCGCGAGCAGGGGAAGAAGCGACAACAAGGGCAGCCAAGGTCGCGCAGCCGAGCGAAGAGAGCTCACGGCGCAGCCTCCTCGCAACTTGGCCCGGGACTGTCCCGGAAAAAAGCTCGAAGGCCGCGGTCTTCCGGACTGCGATCGCCTGGCTCGCGCAAAAGCGCAAGCGGGCGTAACGACAAGAGAGAGGGTTCTCCATGAAGTACAAATCGATGATCGCCGCCGGGCTCGCGGCCCTGGTGGCGCTTCTCGCGACGCCGGCGCTCGCGCAGAAGGCGGACAACACGCCGATTTGTGCGAACTGCCACGAGCAGCCGCACAACTCGATCGCGCTCACCGCGCACGGCGCGAGGAACGACGCGGCGGGCAGCATGTGCCAGGCGTGCCACGGCGACGCCAGCGCGCACGTGCAGGATCCGATGAAAAACCGCATGGTGAATCGGTTCAAGACCGCGACCGCCGACGAGCGGGCCGCGATCTGCCTGAACTGTCACGCCGGACAGCGCCATCTCGCGTTCTGGGAATCGGGCAAGCACGCGAAGAACGAGGTTGCGTGCAACAACTGCCACAACATCCACGGCAAGGCGGGCAATCCGACGGTCTCGCCGTTCACGACGACCGCGCGGGCGAACGAAGCCGACATGTGCGGCGCCTGCCACAAGCCGATCCGCTCGGCGATCAACAAGCCGTCGCACCACCCGATCGTCGAAGGCAAGGTCAAGTGCTCAGACTGCCACAACCCGCACGGCGCGCTGTCGCACGCGATGGTCAAGCAGGAGTCGGTCGTCGAGCAGTGCAAGTCGTGCCACGCCGACAAGCGCGGCCCGTACGTGTTCTCGCACCCGCCGGTCGAGGAGAACTGCCTCACGTGCCACAACCCGCACGGGTCGTCGCACCTGCGCCTTCTGAACGAAAACGTGCCGAATCTGTGCCAGGACTGCCACGACGTCGCCCGCCACCCGGGCACGCCGTACGGCGGCGGCGCCGGCTGGATCTGCCTGCCCGGCGACCAGACGACGCAATGCGCCGGAAAGACCGGTCAGTTCAACCCGAACGTCAACACCCGATTCATTGCCCGCGCCTGCACGAACTGCCACAACGCGATCCACGGCTCGAACGCGCCGGCGAACCGCGGTCAGTTCTTCTTGCGATAGGCCAGGGAGACACACATGAGCAAGAAACTTCTTTCCGTCCTCATCGCGGGCCTGTTCGCCTCGGCGCCGGCGCTCGCACAAGTTCAGTCCGGCGACACGTTGTTCTCCGGGTCGGTCAGCGTCGGTGGTCTCGGCGCGGACATCAAGGACACCAAGGACAAGTCTCGCGTCGAGGAATATCGCGACCTTTCGAATAGCGTGATCGAAGTGATCGACGTGCACGCCCGCAATGCCGCCACGAAGACGTGGGTCGACCTGTTCATCGAGAACCTCGGCCGCGACGACACCTACGCGAGCGTCCGTGGCGGACAGTACGACCTGTGGAAGGCACGCGTCTACACGGACTGGTTCCGCCACCGCTTCGTCGACAATGCGCTCACGCCGTTCGACGGCGCCGGCTCGAACGCGCTGCGCACGACATTCCCGCGCGCCGACATCGCGAACTGGAACTCGTTCGACGTCAACTACAAGCGCAAGGACACCGGCGGCTTCTTCGAGTGGCAGGGCCTGTCGCCGTGGTACTTCCGCGTCGACGGCAACGTCGTGCGATTCGAAGGCACGAAGCTGCTCGCCGGTGCGAATGGCTCGAGCCCGGGCAACGGCTTCACCGACCTGATCGCGCCGGTCGACTGGAGAACCGAGAACGCGGGTCTCGAAGGCGGCTACAACACCAAGACGATGCACTTCGCGCTGTCGTGGACGACGAGCCGCTTCAAGAACGACAACCTGACGCTCACGTGGACGAATCCGTTCTTCGCGAACGGCGTCGACACGACGTATCTACCGCCCGAGAACAAGACGCAGCGCATCGCCGCCAACGCGACGTTCCGCCAGCTGCCGATGAGCTCGACGTTCGCCGCGCGCTATACGTGGATGAAGGTCGAAAGCGACGCCAATCTGGCGACGAGCTTGCTGGGCGCCGTGGTGGCCGGCAGCCCGACGTTGGTGCCGACGCAGCCGAGCGAGGACAGCTTCCACGGCAAGGTCACGAACCAGACGTTCACCGCGGCGCTCGCCTCGGTGCCGATGGCGAACCTGGACACGCGGATCTACTACAACTTCAGCCGCCGCAACAACGAGTCGACCGAGGCCGAGTTCTTCGGCAACGTCACCGGCCATCCAGGATTCGTGTCGACGCTGCCGACGACCAGGTGCGGCGGCGGGCCGTGCGAAGGGCTGCATTTCGGTTACACGAAGAACAACGTCGGCTTCGATGCGTACTGGAAGGTCGTCAAGGGGCATCGCATCGGCTTCGGCTGGGATTACCTCAACACCGACCGCGAGGGCCGCGAGGACTACGACAGGAGCCGCGACAACAAGCTGTTCGCCGAGTACAAGAACACGCAGCTCGACAACGTCGTCGCGCGGATCAAGTACACGTACCTGCAGCGCCGCTCGGACTTCCTGCGCAGTGATGAAGGCGCCAACGCGAACGACCCGCTGTTCATCGAGCGCTTCGTCGGTCGCTTCGACGCGGCGAATCTCGACCAGAATGCGGCCAAGCTGCAAATCGACTACAGCCCGATGCCGCTGCTCGACCTAGCACTCGAAGCGACGTGGAAGGACAACAAGTACAAGGACTTCGTGCTCGGCCGCAAGAAGGACACTCGTAACGAGGTCTATCTCGCCGCGTACTGGGGCGATCCGAACGTCGTGCGGTTGACCGTCTATGGCGATGTCGAGCACGTCAAGTACGACTCGTTCCACCGCAACGTCGGCGCCGGCGCGTGCGCCGCGGCGACGACCGGGCTGAACTGCTTCGATCCGACCCGCGTCGAGCCGCCGACATCGACCGCGTACAACTGGGCGGCGAACACGAAGGATCGCAATTACTCGGTGGGGGTCGGCGTCGACTGGCCGGCGATGGATCGGCTACTGGTGAAGGCCGCGTACCTGTACTACAAGACCGACGGCTCGGCCGACTTAACGAGCCAGAACAACTTCGGCAATCCGCTGCCGATCACCGCGTTCGACGACTCGAAGAAGAACTCGTTCAACCTCAAGGGCATCTACACGGTCAACAAGAACTGGTCGGTCACTGCCGGGTACGCCTACGAGAAATACGAGTACAGCGACCAGCGTTACGACGGTTACCAGTACACGATCCCGTTCCCGCCGGTGACGAACAATGCGTCGCAGAGCTATCTGAGCGGGTACAACGCCTTCACTCCTTACAAGGCGAACATCTACTACGGCCTCGTGACCTACCGCTTCTGAATAGGCCTCAGACCGAGCGGCCGCGCCCGCAATGGGCGCGGTCTTTTTTATCGGGTGCTATGGAAAGGCGACGGAGACGACGAGCGTTGCGTCGTCGCCTTGTTCGAAAGTCCAACCGTGCGGCGTGAAAAGCCACGCTCGCCGGGTCACGCACCTGCGCGCTTGGCATCGGGCCAATACATGTCGAGCACCTGCAACCGCGTCGCCTGCAGCCGCTCGGATACCACTCCGAGCAGGCGCAGCATCAACGTGTAGCCGAACGCCGGATCGTCCTCGCACATCGCTCGAAGGTCCGGACCCTCGAACATCAGCGCCTCGACATCTTCCAGAGTTCTCGCCTGGAAGTGCTTGCCGCGATCCATCAGCACCGACGACCAGCCGAACTCGTCGCCCGCGCTCAGCGTTTCGATCCGGAACGTGCGGCCCGGCGTCGCGATCTCGAGCGCGACGAGACCCGATACGATCAGGTAGAACTGCGAGCAAGAATCGCCTTCGCGGAAAAGAATGTGATCGCGCTCGAAGCGCACGGCGTTCGCCACTGCTGCAAGCTTCTCGATTTGGCGGGAATCGAACTCCTTGACGAACGGTTGCTTCTGCAGTTCCGTCAACAGCGGCAGTGTCGCCATCGCGCACCTTCCTTTCCGACGTGGTCGGCCATGAACATGGTCCCCTGCAGGGGAACCCATGTATAAGACTGCGCCGGCCAGCATGGCGATGGTTGACGTGGCGCAAATTGGTGCATTGCGACAAGTCAATGAAGGCGATCGCCGCCGGCGAAATTGCTCGGTACTGCGGCTGATACGGTCGCTGCGCGTCCGGGGCGTCGGCACCACCTCGCTCGCTCTTTGATTAGCAAGGGGTCCGCTGCTTGCGGCTCACTCTTGATCGGGATCAAGCGCCTTCATGCGGAAAGGCTTACGCTGATTTCATGAAATCTTGCCTTCGGCATCTGTGGGTGATTGCAGCAGCAGTGCTCGCGGGTACGCTCGCCCTGACGCCAGTGGCCGCGCAGCAGGCGAAAGCGGTAGACGGCTTCGTGGTGAATTTCGGCATCGTGCCAGCCGAGATCGCGTTGCGCGCCGACGGCCATCGCGATGCGCACCCGCCGAATCCGCCTGCCGGCTCGCAGCATCTGCTGATCACGATCGATGACGAAAAGAGCCATCAGCGCATCGGCGACGCCGAGGTTGTGATCGAAGTGACCGATCCTCGCGGCCACGTCGACAAGAAGCCTTTGCTTCACACCCAAGCAGCGGGTCTACCGGACTATAGCGAGCTCTTCGAGTTCCGTTGGGCCGGCGCCTACACGATCCGCGTGACGATCACGCCGCGCGGCGGCGCGAAGCCGATCGAAACGCGATTCGTGGTCCACCACACGATCTGAACGCCGGTCTGTTTCGGCTGATCGCCAAGGCGGTCGGCCGCGCTGAACGCTCCAGGATTCGTCCCCACTCGTCCGGTATGCGGCCTGCGCGCGAGGGCGTTGGAGCTCGTTTGAAAGCTTTCGCGGCAGGCGGGTACTTGGCACGCTGCCCGTTACAACGCGCCAAGCCTTCAGCAAACGTTGACCAGCGTCAATACGGCGCGCCGGGGTGTGGCGAACAGTCGCATTACGGCACCCGTAGACGCAACGCGTGGACCGGCGTGTCGAGCAGCGCGGCGTCGCAACGAAAACCGTCGTCGGCACTTGAGGTGGGGCAACATCATGCGCAAGCGCATCGCACGCCTGATCACGCTGATGGCCGCGTTTGGCGCAACGGCCTACGCGGCGAGCGCTGTTCTTGCCGTCGATCCTTTCCCAAGCGCAGCCGCGCAGGTTCCCATGGTGGAATCGACGAAGAGCCCGGAGATGCGCGCTGTGTACGCGAACGCCGCGAACGTCGCCGAAGGCAAGCAGCTCGCGGAAACCGCGTGCGCCGGTTGTCACGGCCATGACGGCATCAGCAGCACCGACGGCGTGCCGAATCTCGCCGGCCAGCGACCGGCTTATCTTTACCTCGAGCTGCGTGCATACCAATCGGGCGCGCGGGGCAACACCGCAATGAGCGGGGCGGTCAAGTTCCTGAGCGATGATGCGCTCGTCAAGGTGTCGGCCTATTACGCAAGCCTCGAACCCGCGCAGCCGGTGGTCGCGCCGGCCGCGAAGGCGGCGCCCGCGAAAGCCGATCCGGTGCAGGCCGGCAGGGCTGCGGCGGCGTCGTGCTCCGGTTGTCACGGCGATGCCGGCGTGAGCAAGACGCCAGGCACGCCGAGTCTCGCCGGACTCGACCCGCAATACCTCGTTGCGGCGATGAAGGCGTACAAGAGCAACCGGCGCAAGAGCGACGTCATGAAGGCGGTCATGTCGGCTCTGAGCGATCCGGAGGTGAACAACATCGCGCTGTACTACGCGCTGCAAAAGCCGGCCGTGACGCCCACCGCGAGGTCCGGGGATGCAGCGGCCGGAAAGGCGGCCGCCGCCGCGTGCGCGGGGTGCCATGGCGAGACGGGCATCAGCGCAACGGCGACGACCATACCAACCCTCGCCGGACAGGACGCGCAGTACCTTGCGGTCGCGCTTCATGCGTACAAGGACGGATCGCGCAGCGACGAGACGATGAAGGCGTTGTCGACCTCCGTCGACGAAGCGACCGCGAAGAACCTTGCAGCGTTCTATGCCAGCCAGCAGCCGAAACAAGCCAACATTCGCAAGCCGCTGAGCACCGCGGCATGGGTGCAGCGGTGCGATCGCTGCCACGGCGCCAACGGCAACAGCACGGATCCGCGATGGCCGGCGCTCGCCGCGCAACGTGTGGAATACCTTGAGAAGGTCCTGCATGCGTACCGCACCGGTGAGCGCAAGAGCCCGCAGATGGCGGCAATGTCGGAAGTGCTGACGGAGTCCGACGTGGAAAATCTGGCGACCTATTACGCGCGCCAGAAAGCTCGCGCCGTCGTCTACGTCATCGTGCCGCCCAAGTAGCCGGCCGAGCAACTGCTCGCGATGTGCCGCTCCGCCGTGTCTTGTATGCATCGGCAGTCATCATCCACCGCAAACAAGGAGTCGACGATGAAACCACCGGTCTTGACGGTCGCACTTGTCGCATGCCTCGGAATCGTCGGCGCTGCGCAGGCCGCCGGCGACGTCCAAGCTGGCAAAGCGAAGACGGCCGGTTGCGCCGGCTGTCACGGCGCCAACGGTGAGGGCAAGCAGTCCGGCCCTGCGTTGGCCGGCAAGAGCGAGCAGGCGTTCATTCAAGCGATGAACGAGTACAAGACCGGCAAGCGCAACAACGCGATGATGAAGACATTTGCAGGCCAGCTCAGCGATCAGGACATCGCCAATGTGGCGGCGTATTACGCATCGCTGAAGGCGAAGTGAAACAGCGCGTCCGGAAGCCACGATCGAAAGCGCGCGATGGAGCCGAGCCGTAATACACGCGTACCGACCATGCGGGATCGACCATGAATGACGTGCCGCTGCACCGCCTCTACCGCCACTACTCGGAGCTGCCGTACAGCCAGCGCGTGCTCTACACGATGACGCTGCTCGTGCTCGGGCTCGCTTATGTGTTCGCGATGATCAACCTCGTGCACACCTACGCCGGGCGTGCCGGCGGCAGCCGCCTGATCGTGTCGTACAAGGACATCCTGAGCGCCTACACCGGTACGGGAAAGGGGTCCAAGCTCGAATCGGCGCTGCGCGGCCCGATGTCGACGATGCTGCCGCTCGATGAAAGCACGCTGATCGTCAACTGGGTGCACGAAGGCGGCGGTCGCGAGCTGTACGAGGCGCAGATCAAGCCGCTGCTCGAACAGCGCTGCATGACATGCCACGACGGCAGCAATCCGCATCTGCCAAACCTGAGCGGCTACGAAAATCTCAAGAAGGTGACCGAGCAGGACACGGGCACCGACGTGTTCACGTTGGTCCGCGTGTCGCATATTCACCTGTTCGGGCTTACGTTTGTGTTCTTCCTCATGGGCTTGATGTACAGCCACGCGTACGTACGGCCGATCTGGTTCAAGTGCGCGGTCATCGCCCTGCCTTTCGTCGCGGTGATCATGGACATACTGTCCTGGTACATCACCAAGGTGTTTCATCCTTTCGCGTTCGTCGTCATCGCTTCCGGCGGCCTGATGGCGGTGTGCTTCGCGTTCATGTGGTTCACCACGATGTATCAGCTTTGGTTTTCGGCTCCGCCGCCCGCGGTCTTGCAGCGAAGCGAGGCTGACGGCGTGCCCGTCGGCTGATGCGAGAACCTGCATTTGCGAAGGAATAGTGTCCCGTGCCGCCACAACGGCGCACAAAAAGACAGCCGCCACGCCGCATAATTCGGTAGCGTTCGATCAATCGTCAACCTTCGGAGCTCCAGCGTGGAAGCGATCCGCATCATTCAGGCTGAGCATCTCGCACTCGCCGCGGTGCTGCACGGCATGCTGCACATCGTGCGCGCCGTTCGCTTCGATCGCAACGAGCCGGATTTCCAGGTGCTCAACGCGATGGTGGCGTACATTGCCGAGTTTCCGCAGCAGTTTCACCATCCCAAGGAGGAGAAATACCTCTTCAGCCCGCTGCGCGAGCGCGATCCGGACTCCGCGCCGCTGCTCGACCGCCTCGTGCGCGAGCACAGGATCGGTTCCGACAAGGTGACGCAGCTAGACGATACGCTGCGCCGCTACCAGCAAGAAGGGCAGAAGCATTTTGCGGCCTTCGCCACCGCGGCCGCGAGCTATGCGGCGTTCCACTGGGATCATGCGCGCGCCGAGGAGTTCGAAGTCATGCCCCTGGCGGAGAGCTTCTTTACGCCTGATGACTGGCGCCGCATCGACGAAGCGTTCCTCGCGAATGCCGATCCGCTCAGCGCAGAAGTCGGTGCGCGATGCGATGCGCTGTTCCGGCAGATAGTCACTATCGTTCCGCCTGCACTTGGAGTGGGTCGCAGGTCTGGAGACGACTAGCCACCGACATCCAGATCGCGACGTTCGGCAGGCTACTTGCGCGGCTGACCTGCGTACCAGCTGGCGATGCGGTCGCGATCAGCACGTTGCTGTAAACGGAGCTCATCTGATGCATCGTTGAGCTTTCGCGTCTTCCGTCGCGATACGCCCGAAGCGCGATGACGAGATAGTCCGTGTCCTGCCTGCCCTCGCAGGCGCGAGCTCGCCAACGCGCGCGTGGCTCAGTACTTGCCGTGCTGCTTGTAGATGTAGTTGGTGAGCTCGACAGACTGCATCGACAATCGCCGCTGGATCTCGTGCGTCGTACGGAAGATCGCGCGCATGACGCGGTAGACGACCCACGGCGCACGATCGAGCAGGCCCTCGAGCGCCTGGCGCTCGAGCGAGAGCAGGCACGTCGCCTCGATCGCGACGAGCGACGCGTAGTGCTTCGTGCCGTCGACGAATCCGAGCTCGCCGACGAAGTCGCCGGTATCGAGGCTGAACAGCGTCTCGGCGTCGGCCTTGCCGTGCTTGTGCACGACCGAAAGGCCGCCGGAGAGGATGACGTAGAGATGGTTGTCGGCCGTGCCCTCTCGCACGACGACCGCGTCCTTCGGGAATTCACGGATCGTCACCACATCGGCGAGGATCCGGCATTGAGCGTCGTCGAGCTCGCTCGCAAGCTTCGTCGACTTGAGCGCTTCGAGCATCGTGGAATCAGCCATCGTTTACTCCTTGCGGAATGCCGGTTGCGGGCGGTGCGGGTTCGCCCGTCGGTGCCGCGGACATCGCGGCGGCGTGTCGCGCGGGCAGCACGCGGTCCGCATGCGCGACGAGCGCGTCGACCAGCGTATCGGCGATCCGCACGAACACGGGCCCGGCAAGTTTGGTCATCAGCGTGCTCGCGAATTCGTAATCGAGCCGGAAATCGATGCGGCAGCCGACGTCGCCGAGCGGCGCGAGCCGCCACTCGCCTTCGAAATGGCGAAACGGCCCGTGCTCGAGCGTGACCGCCATCCACTCGGGCCGTCTTTTCGCATTACGTGTAGTGAACTCGAAATGCACGCCGTGGTAGTTGACCTTGATCAGAGCGCAGACGTGCGCGTCGTCTCGCGACAGGATGCTCGTGCCTGCGCACCACGGCAGGAAATCCGGATAGTGCTCGGCCGCCTCGATCAGGTCGAACATCGCGTCGGCCGGCCATCCGACCAGCATTTGCTTGCGCACGTCCATGGCGGGAGATTCTACCCGCAGCATTGCGCCCGGCTCTGATCCGCGTCAGATGCCGTTCACGCGTGTAACGCTGAACGTTACAGCTCCATGCGCGTTGCGCCATCTCACACGCGCCACACGCGGCCGTTGATCCACATCAACCGAGCTCATTGCAAATCGGTTCCCAATGCGTTGGTTGCTTCGAATCAACGCAATGTAACGCCGGAGCGAGAAGCGTTCACATCGCCGCCCTCGCGGAGGAGGAAACGATGAATCACACGTATTACGAGCTGATGCGTCGGCAAGGCATCTCGCGCCGGAGCTTCATCAAGTTCTGCAGCCTGACCGCCGCGTCGCTCGGTTTGAGCGATGCCGGCGCTCAGCAGATCGCGAAGGCGATGGAGACGAAGCCCCGCACGCCCGTCATCTGGCTGGAAGGGCTCGAATGCACGTGCTGCAGCGAGTCGTTCATCCGCTCCGCGCATCCGCTCGCGAAGGACGTCGTGCTGTCGATGCTCTCGCTCGACTATCACATGACGCTGTCGGCCGCGGCGGGCGAACAGCTGCGCGCGAATGCGCATGAGACGATCGCCAAGCACAAGGGCAACTACATTCTCGCTGTCGAGGGCAATCCTCCGCTCGCCGATGACGGCGTCTACTGCATGTACTACGGCCGTCCATTCGTCGACGTGCTGCGCGAGTACGCGAAGGACGCGAAGGCGATCATCTCGTGGGGCTCGTGCGCCTCGTGGGGTTGCGTGCAGGCGGCGAAGCCGAACCCGACGCGCGCTACACCGGTGCACAAGGTGATCACCGACAAGCCGATCATCAAGGTGCCCGGCTGTCCGCCGATTCCGGAAGTGATGTCGGCGGTGGTCGCCTACATCCTCACGTTCGATCGTCTGCCCGATCTCGACGCGCAGGGCCGGCCGAAGATGTTCTACAGCCAGCGCATTCACGACAAGTGCTATCGGCGTCCGCATTTCGACGCCGGACAATTCGCCGAAACCTTCGACGATGCTGGCGCGCGGATGGGCTACTGCCTGTACAAGTTGGGCTGCAAGGGACCGACGACGTACAACGCGTGCTCGACGGTGCGCTGGAACGAAGGCACGTCATGGCCGGTCCAGTCGGGCCATGGCTGCATCGGCTGTTCGGAAGAGGATTTCTGGGACAAGGGCTCGTTCTACGATCACCTGACGACGGTGAAGGTACCTGGTCTCGGCGGTGTCGAAGGCACGGCGGATCGTATCGGTCTCACGGCGCTCGGCGTCGCGGGTGCGGCCGTCGCGGCTCACGCGGCGGTCAGCGCGATCAAGCAGGCGCGAAGCCAATCGCGCAACGATAAGGTCAGCGAAGTGGAGGAGAAGTAGATCATGACCACGATCCAGACCCAGGGCTTCACGCTCGACAACAGCGGCAAGCGGGTCGTTGTCGATCCTATCTGCCGGATCGAGGGCCACCTGCGCATCGAGGTGAATGTCGACAAGGACAACGTGATCCGCAACGCGGTGTCCACGGGCACGATGTGGCGCGGGCTCGAGGTGATCCTCAAAGGCCGCGACCCGCGTGACGCGTGGGCGTTCGTCGAGCGCATCTGCGGCGTGTGCACGGGCGTTCACGCTCTTGCATCGGTGCGCGCGGTCGAGGACGCGCTCGCGATCAAGATCCCGAAGAACGCGAACATCATCCGCAACCTGATGCACTCGACGCTGTACGCGCAGGACCACCTGGTCCACTTCTACCACCTGCACGCGCTCGACTGGGTCGACGTCGTGTCGGCGCTCAAGGCGGACCCGAAGAAGACCTCGGAGATCCAGCAGAGCATCTCGAGCCATCCGATGAGCTCGCCGGCGTACTTCCGCGACGTGCAGAACCGGCTGAAGAAGTTCGTCGAGAGCGGCCAGCTCGGCATCTTCGCCAACGCATACTGGGGACACCCCGCGTACAAGCTGCCGCCGGAAGTTAACCTGCTCGCCACGACGCACTACCTCGAAGCGCTCGACTTCCAGCGCGACATGATCCGCATCCAGACGATCTTCGGCGGCAAGAATCCGCACCCGAACTGGCTCGTCGGCGGCGTGCCGAGCCCGATCAACGTCGACGGCGCGGGCGCCGTCGGCGCGGTCAACATGACGTCGCTCAACATGGTGAGCGATCTCATCAACCGCACGATCACGTTCATCGACCAGGTTTACATTCCCGACCTGCTCGCGATCGCCGGCTTCTACAAGGATTGGGCGAAGTGGGGCGGCGGCCTGTCGGGACAGAACGTGATGTCGTACGGCGAGTTTCCCGACATCGCGAACGATTACTCCAACAACAGCCTGCTGATGCCGTCCGGCGTGATCCTGGGCGGCGATTTGACGAAGGTCCACGACGTCGATCTCAGAGCGCCCGACCAGGTGCAGGAGTGGGTGTCGCACTCCTGGTACAAGTACGCCGACGAGACAAAGGGCCTGCATCCGTTCGACGGTGTCACCGAGCCGAACTTCGCGCTGGGCGCCGCGACCAAGGGCGACAAGAAGCAGCTCGAGGCGCTCGATGAATCCGCGAAATACTCCTGGGTGAAGGCGCCGCGCTGGAAGGGCCATCCGGTCGAGGTCGGCCCGCTCGCGCGCTACGTCGTCGCTTATGCGCGCGGCAACAAGGAGATCAAGGAACAGGTCGATGGTGCGTTGAAGGCGCTCGACGTGCCGATCACCGCGCTCTTCTCGACGCTCGGCCGCACCGCGGCGCGCGGGCTCGAGGCGCAGTGGGCGGCGCGCAAGATGAAGTACTTCTACGACCAGCTGATCGCGAACGTCAAGGCGGGCGATCTCGCCACCGCGAACGTCGAAAAGTGGGAGCCGTCGTCGTGGCCGACTGAATGCAGAGGGACGGCGCCGACGGAAGCACCGCGCGGCGCGCTCGCGCACTGGGTGAAGATCAAGGGCACGAAGATCGACAGCTATCAGTGCGTCGTGCCCACGACGTGGAACGCGGGACCGCGCGACGCGAAGAACCAGATCGGCGCGTACGAAGCGGCGTTGATGAACACGCCGATGGCGAAGCCCGAGCAGCCGGTCGAGATCCTGCGCACCATCCACAGCTTCGATCCCTGCCTCGCCTGCGCGACGCACGTGATTTCGCCGGAAGGCGAGGAGCTCGTCTCGGTCAAGGTGCGGTAGCGCGAGAAGGAGAAACGCAATGCATGTCGAGCCTGTAAGCGGCAGGGTGCTCGCCGGACCGCTCGAGGACGTCTACGTCTACGAAGCGCCGGTGCGGCTGTGGCACTGGGTGACGATGCTCTGCGTCATCGTGCTGGGCGTGACCGGGTACCTGATCGGCTCGCCGCCGCCGGCGATCGGCGGCGAGGCGACGTTCACGTTCATGTTCGGCTGGATCCGGATGATCCACTTCGTCGCGGCATGGATCCTCGCCGTGGCGTTCCTTGTGCGCGTCTACTGGGTGTTCGCCGGCAATCACCACGCACGGTCGATCTTCATGCTGCCCGTATGGAGCGGCGCGTGGTGGAAGGGACTGTTCCGGCAGACGGGCTATTACCTGTTCGTGCGCCGGGAATCGGACCTCTGGACCGGCCACAACCCGCTTGCGCAAGTCGCGATGTTCGCGATGTTCACGCTCGGCGCGATCGTGCTGATCCTGACCGGATTCGCGCTTTACGCGCAGCAGTACCCGTGGGGCACACCGTGGATGGCCACGTTCGGTTGGGTGATTACGTTGCTCGGCGAGCCGCAAGCGGTGCGCACCGTGCATCACTTCGCAATGTGGTACATGGTTCTGTTCGCCTTCATCCACACGTACATGGTGTTCCGCGAGGACATCATGAGCGGTGAATCGGTCATCAGCACGATGATCAACGGCATCCGCATGTTCAAGCGGGAGCCGAGGGCTTAGGAGGGGGAGGGGCCGCGGCGCGGTCGGTCAGGATGCTCGACGGAATGGAGAATCCGCGCTTGCGACGCGCCGGACCGTCCCCGCGGGGACGTCCGGCGCGCTTGTCGCTTCCGGGACGTACACCGCCGCACCCCGGTCAATTTCTCGAGAGCCGCTTCCTGAAACCGCTCGCGATCAGCCAGACCGAGCTCGCGCTCGCGCTCGGCGTGTCGCGCCGCCGCGTAAACGAGCTGATCAACGGCCGCCGCGGCATCACGCCCGACACCGCCGTTCGTCTCGCCGTGTTCTTCGGCAACGAAGCGGCGTTCTGGATGCATCTTCAGGTTGCGTGGGACATGCGCAACGCCGTGCGCGCGGTGCGCGCGCAGCAAAGGAGCGGCGCGGCGACGCGCAAGCGCTGAAGCTGCAAACCGTTTCATTGCAGGGTGCGACGGAGCCTCCGGTCGCGGCCTTTTTTTGGCGCCCGGGAGCGATCCCTCAGTAGCGCGCTCTTCCACCGGACATATCGAACACGGCGCCCGTGTTGAACCGGCTGGCGTCGGAGCACAGCCACGCAACCAGGTGTGCGACCTCATCGGGCGAGCCCAGTCGCTTCATCGGGCTGTCGTTGATCATCGCGGCGACCGCTTCGGCGCCGAGATCGCGGATCATTTCGGTGTCGATCGGTCCGGGCGCGACGCAGTTCACGAATATGCCGGTGCCGGCGAGCTCGCGTCCGAGCGCCTTGGTGAATGCGATCACGCCCCCGCTCGCCGCCGAATACGCGGCGAGGTTGGCGAGCCCCTCCTTGCCGGCCATCGAGCCCATGTTGACGATGCGACCGCCGCCGGCGCGGCGCATGTGCGGAACGACGGCGTGGGCGACTTCGAGCATTCCGATGAGATTCACCTCGATGATCCGGTGCCAGTCGCCGGGATAGTGCTCGTCGAACGCGTGCAACGCACCGAGGTAGCCCGCGTTGTTGACCAGGATGTCGATCCGCGATCGGCGTTCGATCACGTGCGCGACGCCCTTCGCGATCTGCTCGCGATCGGTGACATCGACGATCGCCGATTCGACGTCGTTGCAATCGAACGGATTCTTGTCCCAGACTGTGACATGCGCGCCGGACAGCGCGAGCTTCTCGGCGATCGCTTGGCCGATGCTTTTTGCGCCTCCGGTCACGATTGCCGTCTTCCCGGCAAGATCGTATGAAACGCTCATGCGGTCTCCTGTTTCAGTCGGCGTGGCTGCGCGCCGGCCGCCGATCGGCGAACCTCTGCGCGGCCCAGAGTGCGATCAGGAGCGCGACACCGATTGCGTCGCTCACGTAGCCAGGCTTGATCAGGAGCAGCGCGGCGACGATCAGCAGCACGCGCTCCCACCACGCGCACGGACGACGAAGATAGCCGACAAGCCCGGCTGCGAGGCACATCACACCGATCGTGGCCGACAGCGTCGACGTGACGATCGTCACCCAGTCGCCGATCATCAGCAGCGACGGCTCGTAGATGAACATGAACGGCACGATGTACGCGGGTGCGGCCACCCGCATCGACTCCCATCCGGCCTGCCACATGCTCGTTTTCGCGAGCCCCGCCGCGGCAAAGACCGCGAGCGCGACCGGCGGGGTGATCGCGGAGAGGATCGCGAAGTAGAACGCGAACATGTGCGCCGCGGGCGTGATGGCGCCGAGCTTGATCACGGCGGGAACGAGCAGCGACACCATCACGATGTACGACGGTGTGGTCGGCATGCCCATGCCGAGGATGATGCCGGCGACCGCGGTGAGGACCAGCGCGAGGATCAGAGAATTCTGCGACAGCGCCACGACGAACTGCGTGAAGACGATGCCGAGCCCCGTGATCGTCACCACGCCGATCACGAGGCCCGCGCAGGCACACGCCATCGCGACGGCGAGTGTATTGCGAGCGCCTTCGACCAGTGCATCGAACAGGTTGCGCCAGCCGATGCCCGCCCGCGTCGTAGCGCGCAGCAGCGCCACGGGAAGGCAAGCGAGCGCTCCGACCAGCGCGCACAGCGGCGCCGAGTAGCCGAGCATCAGCCCGAACAGCACGATGAAGATCGGCGTAAAGAGGTGTCCGCGCACGGCCATCACGCGAACGAAGCGCGGCAGCTCCGACTTCGGCACGCCGGCGAGCTTGAAGCGCTTTGCTTCGAAGTGAACCGCGAAGAACACCGCGACGTAGTAGAGCAGCGCGGGGATCGCCGCCCATAGTGCGACCTGTGAATACGGCACCGCGAGGAACTCGGCCATCACGAACGCCGCCGCCCCCATGACCGGCGGCATGATCTGTCCGCCTGTCGAGGCGACTGCCTCCACCGCCGCGGCGAACGGCGGCCGAAAGCCGGTGCGCTTCATCAGCGGAATCGTGATCGGACCATCCACCATCACATTCGCGACCGCGCTGCCTGACACCGTGCCGAACAGACTCGACGAGACGACGGATACTTTGCCCGGCCCTCCCGCCGTGTGGCCGGTGATCGACATCGCGAAATCCATGAACAGCTGGCCGGTGCCGCTCTTCTCCATGAACGCGCCGAACAGTACGAACAGCATCACGTAGCTCGCGGACACGCCGAGCGTCGAGCCGAAAATGCCTTCGGTCGACAGGTAAAGCTGCTCGAGCAGCACGTCGAACTTCACGTGCGTGAAGCCGACCGCGTAGGTGAGGAACGCGACCGCGGTCAGCGGCAGCGCCAGGCCGATGACTCGCCGCGTCGCTTCGAGCACGATCGCCACCGCGACGAGCGCATAGAAGCGGTCCCACGCGGTCAGATCGTCGATGTAGATGATGCGGTTGATGAAGTAGTCGTAGTTCGCGAGGATGTGCAGCACGAAGCCGAACCCGAGCGCGAGCAGCGCCGCGTCGAGCGCGCGCCACGCCGGGCGCGCGGGCCGCGTCGGATACAGCAGGAACACGAGCGTCAGCGCGAACAGCAGGTGCGTGCCGCGAAAGACGATCGCCTCCGGCGGACCGAACGCCGCGACGTACATGTGGTAGAGCGACATCGCGACGCCGACCACACTCACGATCGCGCGCAGCGCCGCGCTCGCCGGCGTGGTCGGTTGCGCTTCTTCGGAGACGACGACGGTCGTGGGCGTTGTCATTCGGTCGCGCGCCGCCACGAAAGAGGCTGCATTCCCGCGCTCGCGGGAATGGCGGTCACATCGCGCCGACTTCCTTGTAGTACTTCGCGGCGCCCTTGTGGAACGGCACGCCGATGTCGGTGGCCATGTCCTTGACGGTCAGGCTCTCGATCGGCTTGACGACGGCGGCCATGTCCTTGATGTGCGCAGCCATCGTCTTGGTCATCCTGTAGACGGTGTCTTCGGGCAGGTCGCAGGAGACGACGACGTGCGTCGTGTAGCCGATTGCGGCGACATCCTTGTCCTGCTTCGGATACGTGCCGGCCTTGATGGTGAGCTTGTGATAGCCGGGGTTTTCCTTGCGCAGCTCGCTCATCGTCTTGTCATCGACCGGCACGAGCTCGACGTCGCGCGCGCTCGCAAGGTCCATGACCGCCGATGCCGGCGACGTCGTGCCGAGCGTGAATACCTGCACGTGACCATCCTTCATCATGTCGACCGCGTCGGTGTACGCCGCCTGGAAGTTCGTCTTGGCGAGCGACTGGTACGTCATGCCGTTGATCTTCAGCACCTGGGCCGTGAGGATCTCCGCGGTGTTGCCCTTAGACTGCGTCACCAGCGACTTGCCCTTGAGATCGGCGAAGGACCGGACTTTCGCGTCCTTCAACGCGACTACCTGGAAGTACTGCGGATAGAGGTTCGCGATCTGGCAGACCTTGGTGACCTTGCGCGGATACGGCGCACGGCCCTCGAGGCCGTCGACCGTCGTCGCCGAATTGGCGAAGCCGATCTGCGCCTTGCCTTCGTCGATGCCGCGGACGTTCGCGATGCCCGCGCCCGGCGTCTGCTGGATCGAAAGTCCCGGTACCGCCTGTTCCCACAGACTCTTCAGCGCGCCGCCGAGCGGAATCCACACGCCGCCCTGGGGTCCGGTCATGAACGTGACCTGCTCCGCCCTGGCCGGAATGGCGAGCGCCGCGGCGGACACGGCCGCGGCAAAACCGATGATCAATGTGCGCTTCACTTCTGCTCCTCCAGAGCCGCGGGTTCGGTGGCCCCGTCGGCGGTGCGTTGTCGTGAGCGGAGGATTCTGTCGCGGCGTTGCGGGATGGTCAAGGAGCCATCAGCGAGCGCTCAGATCGGAACGCGAGCGAGGCGCGCGCCGCAACCTCTCTCGGATCGTGGGACGGCCGATCTTTCTCGCGATCGTTCGGCATGGTTGTTGTCGTTCTCGAACGGATGACCGGGCGCGACGCGACCACGGCTTGGTGGCCGTTCGCAATGCGTCGAACACGCGCTAAGGCGCGCCGCGGGAGAACGGTCAGCCGGCCGGCTTCAGCGCTTCGATGGTTGCCGCGACGATCAACTCGTCGAGCGGCAGATCCGGCGACCATGTGCCGATGAATGACCGACTCTCATCCTTGGGCGCGATCCGAATGCGATCGAAGCCCGCCGCTCGCAGCATCGACTCGACGTCGCCGACCGCCGCCGCGCCGCTGATGCACCCGGCGTGCAGCGCCAGATTCTCGCGCACCGGCGCGGGCAGTTCGCCGCGCGCGACGACGTCGGCGATCGCAAGACGTCCGCCCGGCCTGAGCGCGCGCCACGCGTCGGCGAACGCGCGCGCCTTGTCCGGCACGAGATTGATCACGCAGTTCGAGATGATCACATCGATGCTCGCATCGGCGACGGGCAGGTGCTCGATTTCGCCGAGACGGAACTCGACATTCGCGTAGCCGCCTTTGAGCGCGTTCGCGCGCGCCTTCGCGACCATCTCAGGGGTCATGTCGACGCCGATCACGCGCCCGGTCGGACCGACCGCGCGCGCCGCGAGAAAGCAGTCGAATCCAGCGCCGGCGCCAAGGTCGAGCACGACCTGATGTCGTTTCCCTGTCGCTACGCCGGGGCGCGCGTCTACGCAGGCGATGGGCGTTCGTACCAGTGCTTGCTCGCATTGACGACGCGAACGACGGCCAGCATGACGGGCACTTCGATCAGAACGCCGACGACCGTCGCGAGCGCCGCGCCGGATTCGAAGCCGTACAGACTGATCGCCGCCGCGACGGCGAGCTCGAAGAAGTTCGACGCGCCGATCAGCGCCGACGGCCCCGCGACGCAATGCGCGACGCCGAAGCGCCGATTGAGCGCGTACGCAAGCGCGGCGTTGAACACCACTTGCACGAGAATCGGCACCGCGAGCAGCGCGATGACGAGCGGCTCACGCAGGATCGCCTCGCCCTGGAATGCGAACAGCAGCACGAGCGTTGCGAGCAGCGCGGCCAGCGAGAACGGTCCGACGCCAGCGAGCGCCTTGCGCAGCACGGGCTCGCCGCGTCTCAGCAGCGCGCGCCGCCATAGCTGGGCGATCGCAAGCGGAATCAGGATGTACATGACGACGGACAGCAGCAGCGTGTCCCACGGCACGGCGATCGACGATACGCCGAGCAGCAGCGCGACGATCGGCGCGAATGCGACGACCATGATCGTGTCGTTCAGCGCGACCTGTGTCAGCGTGAAGTTCGGCTCGCCGTCGCAGAGGTTGCTCCATACGAACACCATCGCAGTGCAGGGCGCGGCGGCGAGCAGGATCAGTCCTGCGACATAGCCGTCGATTTGACCGGGCGGCAGCAGCGGGGCGAACAGATGGCGAATGAAGAGCCACGCGAGCAGCGCCATCGAGAACGGCTTCACCGCCCAGTTGACGAAAAGCGTCGTGCCGATCCCGCGCGTGTGCCGGCGCACTTCGTGCAGCGAGCCGAAGTCGATCTTCGCAAGCATCGGCACGATCATCGCCCAGATCAGCAGGCCGACGGGCAGATTGACGTGCGCAATTTCCATGCGGCCGAGCGCGCGGAACGCCGACGGCGCCGCCTGGCCGAGCGCGATGCCGGCGATGATGCAAAGCGCCACCCAGACCGTCAGATAGCGCTCGAAAAAGCCGAGCGACGGCCGTGGCGCCGGTATCGCCGCCAGCTCGGCCGTCGTCGCGCGCTCGCTCATGTGGCGTGGCCGATGTCGCGAAGCTTCGCCTGCAGCGATGCGCGGTCAAGCGTGTGGACGGGCAGGCTCGTGAACAAACGGATGCGCGTTGCGAGCAGCCGGCATGCTTCGGCGAACGCGACACGCTTGTCGTGCTCGCTGCCTTCGACGCCGGCCGGATCGGGAACGCCCCAATGCGCGGTGATCGGCTTGCCGGGCCACACCGGGCATGCTTCGCCGGCCGCGTTGTCGCATACGGTGATGATGAAATCCATCGACGGCGCTTCGGGTGTCTCGAACTCGCCCCAGCTCTTGCTGCGAAGATGCGCGAACGGGAAGCCGTGCTTCTGCAGCGTCTCGATCGCGTGCGCATTGACGTGCCCCGTCGGGTGGCTGCCGGCGCTGAACGCATTGAAGCGGCCGGCGCCTTCGCGGCGCAGGATCGCCTCGGCCATGATGCTGCGCGCCGAGTTGCCGGTGCACAGGAACAGCACGTTGAGTGGCGTATCTGTGCGCGTGGCGGCCGCGTCGTCGATCATCGGCGTTGCGTCAGCCACAGCAAGCCGCTCGCTTCGGCGCTGCGATCGTCGCAGTCGCCGGCGCGCAGCACCCGCCTTGCGCGCTCGCGTGCTCGTCCGTTGCGCCGAACATCGGAATCGTGCCGAGCGTGTGGAACGATTCCCATGCGATGCCGGCCGGATCGGTCACCCAGTACTTGTCGGACTTCGCATAGCAGCAGCTCGCGCCCGTTTCCGCGATCACTGCGCGATCGGCCGCTTCGAGATTCGCGTGCAGCGCCTCGAGCTCCTCACCGCTGTCGACCTGAAAGCCGAGGTGATTGACGCCGACCGTTGCGCCGCGCTGTGAAATCGCGAAATTGACGCGCGGATCGTCGAGCATCCATTTCGCGTAATCGTCCTTGCGAACCGACGGCTCGGCGCCGAACAGCGTCGAGTAGAAGCGGATGCTCTCGCCAAGATCGGGTACCGCGACGTGAACGTGAAAGCGCTTCATCGGACTCTCCTTGATTTGACGGTGTGCGCCGCGGTGCGCGCAGCGCGTTTCGCCGGGGTGGGAACCGGAACGCAGACGACGGCATCGTCCACGGCCGTGCATTCCCCGTTGCGGCAGCAATTAGCAGTCAGATAGGCAAGGAGCGCGTTCATCGCATCGTAGTCGGCGCGATAGACGACGAAACGTCCCTGCGACTCGCCCCGCGCGAGGCCTGCGTGGGCGAGCTCCTTCAGATGGAACGACAACGTTGGCGCAGCCACGCCGAGCTTCGCCGCGATCGTCCCCGCAGCAACGCCCTCGGGTCCGGCTTCGACCAGCAGCCGGTAAATCGCGAGCCGGGTTTCCTGTGCGAGCGCTGCGAGCGCCGCTACCGCGGTTTTCGTTTCCACATTTCGAATATTATAGAAACGTGGAACCATTGTCAAGTAGACGGTCGATGCTGTCGCTGACGCGGGCAAGCCGGGCGGCCGCGAAATGTCCGATGTCGATCGAGCGGTGCTGATCAGCGCGACGCCGAACGGCAGAGTGGAACGCTACTGTCGCGGGCTTGCGGCCTCGCGCATCGCGACGCCGAGAAAGGCCGGCCGCTCGCCCTGAGTGCGCTCCCAGAAGGCGCTCGTCATGGAAGCTGCATCGATTGGCGTGAAGGCGGCCGCAACCACGCTCGCCGGCGACAGCCATTCCGTTGGAAGGGCGAAGCGCAGGTTGTCACCGGCTCGCGCCTTGAACGCAAGCAAGCCGACCAGGTTGCCCGCTTCGTCGAAGAGACCACCGCCGCTCGAGCCGAAGTCGAACGCTGCCGTCGTGCGAATGACGAGACCATCGTCATACGCATAGAGCGCGGCCACCGCGCCTCGACCGACGACGAGCTCCGCACCGCCACCCTGAAATCCTGCGGCGATTACCCGCTCGCCTGGTCGCAATTCCTGCGTGCCGCGAATGCGCGCCGCCGGGACGTCCACATCGGGTACGTGCAATACGCACAAATCGTGCAACGGACTGCCAGACGCGCTTTGCGCGATCCAGCGTTTTTCGCCGAGCAGGATCTCGATCGTCCGCGAGCTCCGCGTGACATGACATGCGGTCGCGATTCGACCGGGCTCGATCACGACGCCGCTGCCGAACTTCGTCGTTCCATCGCCGGCCACGGCGCGGATCCTGACGATGCTGGCGGCGAAGTCGTCGGCGCGAGCCGCTGCGACGGCTGCAAGGAAGCCGAGAGCTGTCAGCAGGCAGAGATGAATCGGGCGGAGCACGCGTCACGGCCGGTTTGGAAGCGGTTCTGCCTAATCGCAGGAAAGATGCCACGCGCGCGCTGGCCTGTCGCACTTGCAAGCTATTGATTCTACGGAATGTTTGACGTGAAGGCTGAATCATCAACGGCGTTCGCGCCTGCCCGCTGCACCACGGTCGTGCGGAGCGGGCCGCCGCGCACCAACGCGTGGCACGCGAATCTTGATTGAGCATGAGGGCACCACCAACCCATGCGGCTCGTCGCCGTGCATCGCTGTCGATGCCGATGAACCACGCCGAAATCTGACTTCTCCATTACAACCTCGTCATCCAGCGGTGCGGCCGCCGAAATTCTTGATCTGCCGCACGATAATCGCGGCAATGTGCATGCATCCTTTAATCGCAACTGGAAGCAATCGAAACACACCGGTTCACATCGCAAACAGACCAGGAGATTCTCATGCGCACCCTCATTCTCGCCGTCGTCGCCATCGCTCTCGCCGGTTGCGCGAGCGTGCCCGCGGGCAACACGAAGCTCGTCTACGATCACAAGGCCAACACGTACAGCGTCGCGGCAGCGCCGTCGCAAAGCGAATTCGTCGGCACGTCCGCGGCGAGTGCACCGGCGAAGGCCCGGCCGAGCTGGAACAAGTTCGGTCACCCGTAACCGCTGCCGCCGCGCTCGATGGCCTGCGCGGGAAGACTTTGGCGTTCCCGCCGCGCGAAAGATCGCAGCGCCTGTGACCGCCGCCGCTTCTGCCGGCAACCACGCGGGCGCTGCGAAACGAACGTCATGAAGATCCTGGTCGTCGAAGACGAGCCCAAGACGGGCAGTTATTTGAAGCAGGGGCTCTCGGAGGCCGGCTTCAACGTCGATCTCACGCGAGACGGCAATGATGCCGTGCACGTCGGCACGAGCGACGACTACGATCTGGTCGTGCTCGACGTCATGCTGCCGGGCCGGGATGGCTGGTCGGTGCTGCGCGCGCTTCGCGACGCCGGCAAGAGCATGCCCGTGCTGTTCCTCACCGCACGCGATCAAGTGGAGGATCGCGTGAAGGGTCTCGAGCTCGGCGCCGACGACTATCTGGTCAAGCCGTTTGCATTCTCGGAGCTACTCGCGCGCGTGCGCACGCTGCTTCGGCGAGGCAAGACGGTCGAGCCCGAAGTACTGCGAGTGGCCGACATGGCGCTCGATCCGCATCGGCGGCGCGTCATCCGCTCCGGCAAGCGAATCGACCTCACGGCCAAGGAGTTCGCGCTGCTCGAGCTGCTGTTGCGCCGTCACGACGAAGTGCTGCCACGGTCGCTGATCGCCTCTCAGGTGTGGGACATGAACTTCGATAGCGACACCAACGTGATCGAAGTGGCAGTCCGGCGATTGCGCGCCAAGATCGACGACGGCTTCGAGCCCAAGCTCATTCGCACGGTAAGGGGTATGGGCTACGTGCTGGAAACGCCCGAGTCGCGCTGATGCGCCATTCGCTCACCCTTCGACTCACGCTGTTCTTCGCCGTTGTTTCGACGGCGGTGCTGATCGCGGTCGGCTATCTGGTCGGCACGGCCGTCGAGCGACACTTCGTCGAGCTGGATCGAGCGGACCTCGAGGCGAAGAGCGAGCTCGTCCGCCACCTGTTCGCGAAGATCCGCTCGCCCGCGGAGTTGGGCGAAGTCGCGCCCCGGCTCGAGGCGGTGCTGATCGGCCAGATGGATGTTTTCGTTCGCGTGGCCGGGTCGGATGGCAAGGTGGTCTATCTCACGTCCGGCGCGAACTTTCCGGCCTATTGGCTATCGGGAAGCGCCCGCGAGGCGCAAACGCCCGATGAGATCGCAACCTGGGCAGAGGATGGCCATCTCTACCGCGGCATCCGAACCGTCGCGCCGACCGAAATGGCGGGCGGACCGGCGACGCTTGCGCTGGGCATCAACATCGACCATCACCGCGAATTCATGCACGCGTTCTACAGAATGCTGTGGGCGGCGATCGCGCTCGGGATCGTGCTGACCGCGCTTCTGGGCTGGCTCGCCGCGCGGCGAGGTCTCGCTCCCGTGACGAACATGGCGCGCGTCGCGCGCAACATCACGGCCAGTCGCCTGGACGATCGGCTGGCGGTCGAAGCGCTGCCCGTCGAGCTGGTCGACCTCGCCGAGGCGTTCAACGCGATGCTTTCGCGGCTGCAGGATTCGTTTCGCCGGTTGACCGATTTCTCGTCCGACCTCGCGCACGAGCTGCGAACGCCGATCAGCAACCTGATGACGCATACGCAGGTCGCGCTTTCGCGAGCGCGCACGGCCGACGAATACCGCGATGTCCTCTATTCGAACGTCGAGGAATTCGACCGTCTCGCGCGGATGATCGCCGACATGCTGTTTCTCGCCAAGGCGGGCAACGGGCTGATCGTGCCGCGTAGCGAAGCGGTGGATCTCGCGAGCGAAGTGCGCGATCTGTTCGAATACTACGACGCGCTGGTCGGAGAGCGTGGCGTGCATCTGGCCATGAGCGGCGAGGGCAGTGTGCGCGGCGAGCGGCTGATGATCCGCCGCGCGATCAGCAATCTTTTGTCGAATGCCGTCAACCATACGTCGCGCGGCGAGTCGATCCACGTGCGGATCGATCGGGTGGACGGCGACAGCGTGCGGCTCACCGTCGAAAATCGCGGCGCCACCATTCCCGCGGAGCACCTGCCGCGGCTGTTCGACCGTTTCTACCGTGTCGATCCGGCCCGGCAGCGGTTGAGCGAGGGAGCGGGACTGGGGCTCGCGATCACGAAGTCGATCGTGGCAGCACACCGCGGCATCGTGCAGGCATTTTCGGCCAGTGGCGTAACGCGCATCGAGATTGTATTTCCCGCGGGCATCGCCTACGCGACGAGCGGGTAATGCTTTGAACGGCTGCACATGGCACCGCCGCTTGCGCGTTGATTTTTTTACCACTAATGGAGATCAGGATGAGAGTAAGCCCCGTATTGCTTGCACTCGCAGTGTTGTGGGCGCTGCCGTTGCCAGCGCTCGCACAAAATGCCGCCGATCACGCGTCGCATCATGCCGCGGCCGCATCGCAGAGCGCGCCGACATTGACACAAGGCGAAGTGCGCAACGTCGACAAAGCCGGCGGAAACGTTACGCTGAAGCACGGACCGATTGCGAACCTCGGCATGCCGCCGATGACGATGATGTTCCCTGTCTCGGATCGGAAGATGCTCGATCAGGTCAAGGCGGGAGACAAGGTCAAATTCGCCGTCGAGGAGGTCCGCGGAGTTGCTACCGTAACCCGCATTGAGCGCGGCGGATGATCAAGACTGGTTCGCGCCACGGGTCTGCAGCGGAGCCGTTCATGAACGAACACGCGAAACACACCGGGCGGCCCGCAGCGCCGGCTGCCGCGCAGACGACGGCAACACCCGGTGCTCCGGACGTCGCCGCGCCGTCGGGCGTCGTCTACACATGCCCGATGCATCCGCAGATTCGTCAGATGGGTCCGGGCAACTGCCCGATCTGCGGAATGGCGCTCGAGCCGGTGGCGCCGACCGCAGCCGACGAGGAGAACCCGGAGCTCGCCGACATGACGCGGCGCTTCTGGATCGCGCTCGGGCTCACCGTTCCGTTGCTGCTCATCGCGATGGGCGACCTCGCTCCCGGCATCGACGTCGGCGGCTGGATCGAACGCGCGGCCGCGACGATGGGGCTGCCGCATTTGATGAGCGTGACGTGGGCGCAGTGCGTGCAGGCGGCCCTTGCCACGCCCGTCGTGCTATGGGCCGGCTGGCCTTTTCTCGAGCGCGGCTGGCGATCGTTTCGCACGTGGCAGCTCAACATGTTCAGCCTGATCGGGCTCGGTGTGGCGGCCGCGTATGGCTTCAGCGTGTACGCGATCCTGCTGCCGGCGACGCTGCCGCAGGCGTTTCGCACCGCGCATGGATTGCCGCTGTATTTCGAAGCGGCGGCCGTCATCGTCACGCTCGTTCTGCTCGGCCAGGTGCTCGAGCTCCGCGCACGCTCGAAGACGTCGAGCGCGATCCGCGATCTGCTGAAGCTCGCGCCGAACACCGCGATCCGCGTGCGCGACGACGGCACGGACGAGGAGATCGGCCTCGAGCGCGTCGCGGTGGGCGACCGTTTGCGCGTGAAGCCGGGGGCGAAAGTGCCGGTGGACGGCGAAGTGATCGACGGTCAGTCGAGTGTGGACGAGTCGATGCTGACCGGCGAGCCGATTCCGGCGGAGAAAACGCCCGGAAGCAAGGTGACGGGTGCCACCGTCAATCAGACGGGCTCGTTCGTGATGCGCGCCGAGAAGGTCGGCCGGGAGACGCTGCTCGCGCGCATCGTGCAGATGGTGAGCGAGGCAGGGCGAACGCGCGCGCCGATCCAGAAGCTCGCGGACGTCGTCGCCAAGTGGTTCGTGCTCGCGGTGATCGTCATCGCCGCCGTCGCGTTCGGCGTGTGGGCGATCGCGGGCCCGCCGCCGGCGCTCGCGAATGCGCTCGTCGTCGCCATCTCCGTGCTGATCATCGCCTGCCCGTGTGCGCTGGGGCTCGCCACACCGGTGTCGATCATCGTCGGCATCGGACGCGGTGCGACCGAGGGCATACTCATCAAAGACGCGGAGGCACTCGAGCGACTGGAAAAGGTGGACACGCTCGTCGTCGACAAGACCGGAACGCTGACGGAAGGGAAGCCCCAGGTGCAGATCGTCGTCGCGGCGCCCGGGTTTGGCGACGCCGATGTGGTTGCGCTGGCCGCAAGTCTCGAGCGCAACAGCGAGCATCCGCTTGCGCAGGCGATCGTGTCGCGCGCCGACGCCGAAAATCTGCCGCGCTACGAGATACGCGAATTCGATGCCGTGACAGGCAAAGGCGTGCGCGGCACGCGCGACGGCCAGTCGATCCTGCTCGGCAACGCGGGGCTGATGGAGGACGCGAAGATCGATCTGTCGGCGGTTGCGCAGGCGGTCGCGGCATTGCAGAACGAAGGGCAGACGGTCATGTATCTCGCCGTCGCAGGCGAGCTCGCCGGCTACATCGGCGTCGCGGATCCGATCAAGAAGACGACGCCGGAGGCGATCAGGACACTGCGCGAGTCGGGCATCCGGATCGTCATGCTGACCGGCGACAACCCGGTGACCGCCGCCGCCGTCGGCAAGCGCCTCGGCCTCGACGAGGTCCAGGCAGGCGTGCTGCCGCAGGACAAGTATCGCCGCGTGCAGGCGCTGCAGCAGCAAGGGCGAATCGTCGCGATGGCCGGAGACGGTATCAACGACGCACCGGCGCTTGCGCAGGCGAACGTCGGCATCGCGATGGGCACCGGCACCGACATCGCGATGGGCAGCGCGCACGTCGTGCTCGTCAAGGGCGACTTGCGCGGCATCGCGAGAGCGCGGTTGCTGAGCGTGCGGACCATGCGCAACATCCGCGAAAACCTGTTCTTCGCCTTCGTCTACAACTTCATCGGCGTGCCGATCGCCGCCGGCGTTCTCTACCCGTGGTTCAGCGTTCTGCCGAGCCCGATCATCGCGAGCGCCGCCATGGCGGCCTCGTCGGTGTCGGTGATCGCCAACGCGTTGCGGCTGCGAGGCGCCGTCATGTAGCCGCTGTCGGTCGCTCCGTAACCGTCGCGTTCCGAGAGGTGACACGCACCACCGGCGCCCGCCCTTCGCCGCTTGACCTGGCTCAAAGTGCCCCGCCGCGGTGCGCGTACCCTCGCTGTAACGGTTCGGGTTACGGAGCGGCGCAGTGGATCTTCGGTGCGAAGCGCGAGTGCTGGGGCTGGGCAACGTCCTGTGGGCGGACGAGGGCTTCGGCGTGCGCGCAGTCGAGGCGCTCAACGCGCGCTACGCATTTCCCGCCGATGTCGAGCTCGTCGACGGCGGCACGCTCGGGCTCAATCTCTACGAGCCCGTCGCGACCGCGCGGCGGCTGCTCGTGCTCGACGCGATCGACTTCCGGCTCCCGCCGGGAACGATCAAGGTGCTGCGCGGCGACGACGTGCCCGCATGGGGCGCGACGAAGCTCTCACCGCATCAGATCGGGTTCAACGACATTCTGGCGCTCGTGCGGATCAACGGCCGCGAGCCGGAAACGATCGTCGTCGTCGGTGTGCAGCCGGTTACGCTGGACGACTTCGGCGGCAGTCTGCGCGAACCCATCAAGGCGAGGCTTGACAACGCAGTCGAGCTTGCCGCGTGCGAGCTCGCGGCGTGGGGATTCGCCGGCCGCAAACGCGACCACGGCGAAATGGCGCCGGCGCTGAATGCGACGGCGCTCGCGCTTGCCGCATACGAGTCGCAGCGGCCGTCCGAGGCCGACGCATACCGCGCGGGCGACGAACGCGTACTGATGCTCATGCGACGGGGCGACTGACGTGTGCATCGGGCTTCCGATGCAGATCGTGAGCTGCGACGGCGCGCTCGGCGTCGCGCAGCGCCGCGGCGAGCGATGCACGATCGATGTGCAGCGCATCGGCGAGGTCCCCGCAGGCACGTGGGTGCTCGCGTTCCGGAGCGTCGCCGTTCGCGTGATGAGCGCGCAGGAGGCGGCGCAGACCGACGCCGCGCTGGCCGCGCTCGAAGCGGCGCTCGCGGGGTCGAGCGACGTCGACGCGTATTTCGCGGACCTGATCGACCGCGAGCCGCAGTTGCCCGATCACCTGAAAGGACCGGTCACATGATCACACCCGCGGCGGTGCACCCGCTGCTCGCGCAGCTCGTCGCAAAGCACGGATTCAGCGAACTACGCGCCGACGCGTTCGACAGCTTCGCCGATGAACCGGGGCGCGCGCTGATCGTGTTCACCGAGGATCCGGTGCGCTTCAAGGAAACGCTCGATCTCGCGGTGATCGTGCCCGAAATCGTGCGCGCATTCGGCGCTGCGTTCCGTGTCGGCGTGCTGTTTCCCGAAGCGGCGCGCGCAATCGCGCCGCGCTTCGGCTTCCGCCGCTGGCCCGCGCTCGTCGTGCTCGCCGACGGTCGCTACGTCGGCGCGATCGACGGCTTGCGCAGCTGGGACCAATACCTGGCCGAGATCGGTCAGCTCATCGTCGGCGCGCCGACGCGCGCGCCGAGCATCGGAGTCGTCGTCGCCTCCGCCGGTGTCGGCGGAATCGGTTGCGGCCATTGAGCGAAAGCAGCGAGGAGATTCGATGAAACCGTTTCCGATGCCTGTCCGCATGACCGGGGCGGGATCACAGCCGATCGACGACGATGTGCCGCAGTATCTCGAGCTGCCGCATGAAATCAGCACGTTCCAAATGCCGGCCGTGCCCGACGCCGCCGACGCGAGCGCGCTCGCATCCGCGCGCGACGTGCTCGCGGGATTTCTCCGCGCGCTGGAGCCGTGGAAGCCTGCGGACGTTCCCCACGGCCCGACGCTCGATCTGACAGCGTTCGCACCGGCCGTGGTCGAGATCGTCAATCAGATGCTGGGCGAAGGCGAGGTCAGCATCGCCGTGACAGGATCGCGCGCGGCGCGGGTGCAGGAAAGCGTGTTCACCGGATTGTGGCGCGTCTGCGAGTTCGACGGCGCCGGCGATCTCGTCGCGGATCGGCTCGAGGCGGCCGCGCTGCCGTCGATCGCGCTCGATGCGGCACGCGCAAGCGCCGCCGACGCAATCACCGAGTTGGTGGTGCCTGCGGGTGTGATGAACGCGCCGGCGCTGCTGAGCGAGATCGCCGCGCAGATGCGTACGCGCCGTGCGACCGACGCCGCGCATGTGATCAACCTGACGCTGTTCCCGCTGACACCCGATGACCACGCGCTGCTCGAGCGCGCGCTGCCCGTGGGCCCGGTCGCGATGATGGCGCGCGGCTTCGGCAGCTGCCGCGTGACGTCGACGCATGTGCGCGACGTCTGGCGCGTCCAGTACTTCAACAACATGAACACGCTGATCCTCAACACGATCGAGGTCGTCCGCATACCCGAGGTCGCTCTCGCCGCGCCCGAAGATCTCGACGACAGCCGCGTGCGGCTTGCCGAGCTCGTCGAGTGGATGAGCGAATCGTGCACGGCATGACGAAGCCGAGCGCAGCCGACCGCGCCGGGATCGACCCGCCCGGCACGAGACCACCCGTCGGGCCGACGACGCGGATGGAATGCAGGATCTGCTGGTACGTCTACGACCCGCGCGAAGGCGATGTGCTTTGGCAGGTTCCGGCGGGAACGGCGTTCACCGCGCTGCCGCCGCACTGGACATGCCCCGGATGCTCGGCGACGCAGGATCAGTTTCTCGTCCTGTGCGATGACTGACGCTGCGTTGCTGCCCGATCCGTCGGCGCGTCTTGTCGCCGCGTTCCGCCGCGTGCACGCCGAGCGCATGCAGGGGCTCGCGTTCGTCAATCCGGCGCTCGAGGTCGAGGCGGTCGATTTCGCGCCGTGGCAGGGATCTTGGCTCGGCGTGATGGTGACACCGTGGTCGATCAACCTCTTGATGCTGCCGAACGAGCCCACCGTGTGGCGGATGCTCGCGCCGGGCGCGAAGCGGCGCTACCGATTTCCCGCCGGCGAATACGATTTCGTCGGCGCGCACGACGACGCGATCGGCGAGTTCCAGGCGTGCTCGCTGTTTTCGCCGGCGCTCGAGTTCGCCGATCACGCGACGGCGCGCCTTACCGCGCAGTACGCGCGCGCCGCGCTGTTCGACCCGGCCAACGCCGAATCGGCGCCGCGCGATCCGGCGCAACCGATCGCCGAGCTGCGCGCCAACCTCGCCGCACCGATGACGAAACGCGACTTCCTGCGCGCGCGCTTTTTCGAGGGTGGACGTGACGATCGAGGGTGAGATCACGGTCCGGCTCGACTGGGACGGGCATCGCGTGCGCCACGTCGCCGTAAGCTCTTCGCGCCCGTTCGCCGCGTCGCGCGTGCTCACGGGACGCGAGCCCTCGGTCGCCACCGAAATGGCACCGCGTCTGTTCAGCATTTGCGCGCAGGCGCAGGGCGCGGCGGCGGCGAGCGCGGTCGCAGTTGCCTGCGGCGATGCGCTCGACACGACGGAGCTCGCGCGGCTCGAGCAGCGCGTGCTGCTCGAAACCGTGCAGGAATTCGTGTGGCGGCTGCTGATCGATCTGCCGAAGGCGATGGGCGGCGAGCCCGTGTTCGCGCCCGTCGGTACCGTGCGGATGGCGATCGTCGCCGCCATCGCAAAAGCTCGCCTGAGCCGCAGCGAACGCGCTGTGCTCGCGCGGCAGCTCGAGCGGACCGTCGCCGTTCACGTGCTCGGCATGCCGGCCGCGGAGTGGCTGGCGCTCGACGATTCCGCAGCGCTCGCGCGCGCCCTTGCCCGCGCGACGACGGTTCCGGCCGCGCTGCTCGCGCGACTGTTGCGCGCGTCGCCGTCGCTCGCGGCGAGCGACGTCCCGTTGATGCCCGCCGCGACCGAGGATGCACTGCGCGAGGCGGTCGTGCCGGCGCTCGAAGCGAACAGCGCGTTCGTTCGCGAGCCGAGCTGGAACGGGCATGCCGCCGAGACCGGCACGCTCGCGCGCATGCGTACGCACCCGTGCGTCGCGGCGCTCGCCGCGCAGCACGGCAACAGCGTCGCGACGCGGGTCGCCGCGCGCATGTTCGAGCTCGCGCAGCTTGTCGTGCGAATCGGCGCTCATGCAAATGCAAGCTGGGTACAGGCGCTGCCGCTCGCGAAAGGCGTGGGGCTTTCCGCTGTGCAGACGGCGCGCGGATTGCTGCTGCATCGGGCCGAGGTCCGCGACGGTGTCGTGCGCGACTACCGGATCATTGCGCCGACCGAATGGAATTTTCATCCTGCCGGGCCGCTCGCGCGCGGTCTCGACGGTCACGCGGCCACCGACGAAGCGGCGCTCGTGCGCGACGCGCGGCTCGCCGTGCAGGCGCTCGATCCGTGCGTCGGCTGCAGGCTCGAGGTCGGCCATGCATGAGATGGCACTCGCCGAAAGCATGATCGAGCTGGTCGAGGCGACGGCGCGCCGAAGCGGCGCGACGCGCGTGACCGAGGTCCGGCTCGAGCTCGGCGCGCTGTCGCATGTCGAGCGCGAAGCGCTCGAGTTCTGCTTCGACGCCGTCACGCACGGCGGGCTTGCCGATGGTGCGCGGCTCGCGATCATTGCCGTGCCGGGCGTGGCGTGGTGCATGCCGTGCGGCGAGAGCGTGGCGCTCGCGCAACGCGGCGAGCCATGCCCGCGCTGCGGCGGCTACCAGCTGCAGGTGACCGCCGGCGACGAGATGCGCGTGAAGGACATTCTCATCGCGTGAATGCGCGGAGGACGGGGAGGAACGACGATCATGTGTACGACCTGCGGTTGCGGCACCGGCGAGACGCGCATCGAGGGCGAAACGGCAGGCGCGCACCGCCACGCCGACGGCACGTGGCATTCGCACGACCATGGCGCGGCGCACGCGGTCGCCGGAGGCGCGTTCGGCGCGGTGCACGCCGCGCACGTCGGCGCCGAGCGGATCGTGCAGATCGAGCAGGACATCCTTGCGAAGAACGACGCGCACGCGGCCGCAAACCGCCGGCGGCTCGTCGAGCAGGGCAACTTCGCGCTCAACCTCGTATCGAGCCCGGGATCCGGCAAGACGACGCTGCTTGTGAAGACGATCGATGCGTGGGCGACGCGCACACCGGTCGCGGTGATCGAAGGCGACCAGCAGACGTCCCGCGATGCCGACCGCATTCGCGCGACTGGCGCAGCGGCCGTTCAGATCAACACGGGCAAGGGATGCCATCTCGACGCGCAGATGGTCGGACGCGCGCTCGACGCGCTCGATCCGCGCGACGGGAGCCTGCTGCTGATCGAGAACGTCGGCAATCTCGTCTGCCCGGCCGCGTTCGACCTGGGCGAGGCGCACAAGGTCGTGATCCTGTCGGTCACCGAGGGCGACGACAAGCCGCTCAAGTATCCCGACATGTTCCACGCCGCCGATCTGATGATCGTATCGAAGGTCGATCTGTTGCCGTACGTGGAGTTCGATGTCGCGCAGGCGATCGAGCATGCGCGCCGTGTACGGCCCGGGCTGCCTGCGCTCGCCGTTTCGGCGAAGACCGGAGAGGCCTTCGGCGCGTGGCTTGCATGGCTCGAGGAGGGAATGGCGCGCGCGCGCAGTTCGTCGTCCCCGCGAAGGCGGGGAGCCAGCGTCTTTCCGCCGAACGACACTGGATTCCCGCCTTCGCGGGAATGACACGCAATCGTGTCCGACATGAGCGCCCTGCCGAGCATCGCCGACACTCGCGTGCGCCGTCGCGTCGAAGTGCGCGGCATCGTCCAGGGCGTCGGATTTCGCCCGTTCGTCTACCGGCTCGCGCGCGAGCTCGCGCTCGACGGCTGGGTGCGCAACGATGCGGCCGGCGTGACGATCGAAGTCGAAGGCGTCGAACGCGACGTCGACGCGCTCGCACGGCGACTGCGAACCGACGCTCCGGCGCTCGCGCGCGTGGATGCCGTCGTCGTGCGTAACGGCGCGCCGGACGGGACGCGCGATCACCGCGGCTTCGCGATCGTCGACAGCGGCGGCGGTCGCGCTGCGACGTCGATCGGCCCGGACAGCGCAATCTGCGCCGATTGTCTCGCCGATCTGTTCGATCCGGCAAACCGGCGATACCGCTATCCGTTCGTCAACTGCACGAACTGCGGGCCGCGTTACACGATCACGCGCGCACTGCCGTACGACCGCGCGCTCACGAGCATGGCGTCGTTTGCGCAGTGCCCGTGCTGCGCGACCGAATACCGGAATCCGATGGATCGCCGGTTCCACGCCGAGCCCAATGCGTGTCCGCATTGCGGACCACGGCTGGTACTCGCCGACGCGCTCGGCGCTCCGATCGCAGGGGATCCGATTGCCGGCGCATTGGCACGCATCGCGCGCGGCGAAATCGTTGCGATCAAAGGATTGGGCGGTTTCCATCTTGCATGCGACGGACGCAATGCCGGCGCCGTCGCGGCACTGCGCGGGCGCAAGTCGCGCGAGGAAAAGCCGTTCGCGGTGATGGTCGCAAGCAGCGCGTCGGTGGCGCAGTACGCGTCGATGAGCGCGGCCGAGCGCGGATGGCTCGAATCCGCCGAGCGGCCGATCGTGCTGGTCGAGAAGAAAGCCGGCGCCGACGCGGCGCTCGCCGGCGTCGCGCCGGGACTCGCGTGGCTCGGCGTCATGCTGCCGTACACGCCGCTGCACTATCTGCTGTTCCACGAAGCGTGCGGACGTCCGGATGGCACGCGCTGGCTCGACGATTCGCACGCGCTCACGCTGGTGATGACGAGCGCCAATCCGGGCGGCGAGCCGCTCGTGACCGGCAACGACGAAGCGCTCGCGCGGCTCGCCGGCATCGCCGATGCGTACGTATTCCACGATCGCGACATCGTCGTGCGCTGCGACGACAGCGTCGTGCGCGCGCTCGATCGCGATGCGTGCAGCGGCCCGCAATTCGTCCGCCGCGCGCGCGGTTACACGCCGCGTGCAATCAAGCTCGCTCGTCCGGGTCCATCGGTCGTCGCGACCGGCGGTTACTACAAGAACACCGTCTGCGTCACGCGCGGCGATGAGGCGTTCGTCTCGCAACATGTCGGGGACCTCGACAACGCCCCCACGTGCAAGGCGCTCGACCGGACGCTCGCGCATCTGATCGAAATCCTCGACGTCCAGCCGGCCGCGATCGCGCATGACCTGCATCCCGATTTCCACAGCACGCGTCATGCGAGCGCGCTTGCACGACGTTTCGGCGTTCCGGCGATCGCCGTCCAGCATCATCACGCGCATATCGCGGCGGTCGCGGCGGAGCACCGTGTCAGCGGCCCGATCCTCGGGCTCGCGCTCGACGGCGTCGGGCTCGGCGATGACGGCGCGCCATGGGGCGGCGAATTGCTGCTTGTGGACGGCGCGCGCTGCGAGCGGCTCGCGCACCTTTCGGCGTTGCGACTGCCCGGCGGCGATCGCGCGGCGCGTGAGCCGTGGCGGATGGCGGCGGCTGCGCTCGCGGCCATCGGCCGCGGTGGCGACATCGCACGCCGGTTCGCCGACGAGCCGGCGGCGCCGATGGTTGCGACGATGATCGCACGCGGCGTGCGCGCGCCTTACACGACGAGCATGGGACGCTGGTTCGACGCGGCGGCCGGGCTTCTCGGCGTGCAGCGGCGCATGGCGTTCGAAGGTCAGGCGGCGATGCGCCTCGAAGGGCTCGCGGCTGCGCATGGGCCCGTCACCGCGGATCCATCGCTGTTTGCGATCGGCGAGCGGGGCGAGCTCGACCTCGCCCCGCTCGCCGCGCGGCTCGCCGACATCGACGATGCGGGCTATGGCGCGGCGCTCTTTCACGCGACGCTCGTCGAAGCGCTCGTCGAATGGGTCGTGCGGACTGCCGCCAACGAGCGGCTCGACACGATCGCCTGTGGCGGCGGCGTGTTCCTCAACGCGATCCTCGCGCGGGGCCTGCGGGCCGCATTGGCAACGCGCGGGCTCGCGATGCTCGAAGCGCGGCAGGCGCCGCCCAACGACGGCGGACTCGCACTCGGGCAGGCGTGGGTCGCGCGTTGCATCACTGAAGAGGGAATCTAGCGATGTGCCTTGCGATACCCGCCCGCGTCGTTGCGCTCACGTCAGCGGACACCGCGCGTATCGACATCGGCGGCGTGCAGAAGGAGATCTCGATTGCGCTCGTCGACGATGTCGCGATCGGCGACTACGTGATCGTGCACGTCGGCTACGCGCTCGCGAAGCTCGACGCCGACGAGGCGCAGAACACGCTGCAGGCGTTCGCGCAGGCGGGCCTCGCAACCACGATGGCGGACCGATGAAGTTCATCGACGAGTTCCGCGACGGCGAGCTCGCGAAAAAGCTCGCGGCCGCGATCGCGCGCGAGGTCGACGCCGACCGCCGCTACAACCTGATGGAGTTCTGCGGCGGCCACACGCATGCGATCTCGCGGTACGGGCTCGTCGATCTGCTGCCGGCGGCGGTCAACATGATCCACGGCCCCGGCTGCCCGGTGTGCGTGCTCCCGATCGGCCGCATCGACAACGCGATCGCGCTCGCACAGCGCGCCGGGACGATCCTCTGCACATATGCCGACACCATGCGCGTTCCTGCTTCGGGCGGCCTTTCGCTGCTGAAGGCGAAAGCCGCGGGCGCCGACGTGCGGATGCTCTATTCGGCTGCGGATTCGATCCGCATCGCGCAGGCGAACCCGGACCGCGAGATCGTGTTCTTCGCGATCGGCTTCGAGACCACCACACCGCCGACGGCGCTCGTGATCGAGCAGGCCGACGCCCTCGGTCTCGACAACTTCAGCGTGTTCTGCAATCACGTGCTGACGCCGGCCGCCATCAGCAACATCCTCGAGTCGCCCGAAGTGCGAGATCTCGGAACCGTGCCGATCGACGGATTCATCGGGCCCGCTCACGTTTCCACCGTCATCGGCAGCCAGCCGTACGAATACTTCGCCGAGGAGTACCGGCGGCCCGTCGTGATCGCCGGCTTCGAGCCGCTCGATGTCATGCAGTCGATCCTGATGCTCGTGAGGCAACTCAACGAAGGGCGCGCCGAAGTCGAGAACGAGTTCACGCGCGCGGTGACGCGCGAAGGCAACGCCAAGGCGAAGGAACTGGTGGCGCGGGTGTTCGAGCTGCGTCGCTCGTTCGAGTGGCGGGGCCTCGGCGAGGTGCCGTACAGCGCGCTTCGGATCAACGCGCGGTATGCGAAGTTCGACGCCGAGAAGCGCTACGGCATCGAATACAAGGCCGTGCCCGACAACAAGGCGTGCGAATGCGGCGCCATCCTGCGCGGCGTGAAGAAGCCGACCGACTGCAAGGTGTTCGGGACGGTATGCACACCGGAGAACCCGATCGGCTCGTGCATGGTGTCCTCCGAGGGCGCGTGCGCCGCGCATTACACGTATGGACGGTTCCGGTCATGAGGGACGACGCGAAGAGCAAGGTCAGGCCGGACTACGTGCGCCCCGTCGATTTCAAGCGCGGCCGCGTCGACATGACGCATGGCAGCGGCGGGCGCGCGATGGCGCAATTGATCGACGAGCTCTTTGTGCGGACACTCGACAACGAATGGCTGCGCCAGGGTAACGACGGCGTGCTGCTGCCGCCGCCACGCGGAAGGCTCGTGATGGCGACCGACTCGCACGTCGTGTCGCCGCTGTTCTTTCCAGGCGGCGACATCGGCTGCCTGTCGGTGCACGGAACGCTCAACGACGTCGCCGTGATGGGTGCCAAGCCCTTGTGGCTCGCCGCGGGCTTCGTGCTCGAAGAGGGGTTTCCGCTCGCCGATCTCAAGCGCATCGTCGAATCGATGGCGGTCGCGGCGCGCGAAGCGGGCGTGCCGGTCGTCACCGGCGACACGAAAGTCGTCGAGAAAGGCAAGGGCGACGGCGTGTTCATCACGACGACCGGCGTGGGCGTCGTCGCCGATAACGTCAATGTCGCCGGTGACCGTGCACGCCCCGGCGACAAGGTGCTGGTGAGCGGCACGATGGGCGACCACGGCGTGGCGATCATGTCGCTGCGCGAGAACCTGACGTTCGACACGACGGTCGAGTCCGACACCGCAGCTCTGCACACGCTCGTCGCGTCGATGCTCGCAGCGGTACCCGATATCCACTGCCTGCGCGACCCGACGCGCGGCGGTCTTGCGACGACGTTGAACGAGCTCACGCGCCAGTCCGGCTGCGGCATTGTCATACGCGAGCGCGACGTTCCCGTCTCGCCGCAAGTGGCCGCCGCCTGCGAATTCCTCGGCCTCGATCCGCTCTACGTTGCGAACGAGGGCAAGCTCGTCGCGATCTGCGCCGCCGAACACGCGGATGCGCTGCTCGCCTCGATGCGCGTGCATTCGCTCGGCCGCGGCGCTGCGATCGTCGGCGACGTCGTCGAAGACTCGCACCATTTCGTGCAGATGGACACATCGTTCGGCGGGCGTCGCATCGTCGACTGGCTCACCGGCGAGCAGCTGCCGCGGATCTGCTGATCGTGCCGTTTCGTAGACGATGCGCGTCCTGTTCCTCACGCACTCGTTCAACAGCCTGACGCAGCGGCTCTACGGCGAGCTCGTCGCCGATGGCCACGATGTCGCGATCGAGTTCGACGTGAATGATCGCGTCACCGAGGAAGCGGTCGCCCTCGCGCAGCCCGACGTCGTGATCGCGCCGTTCCTGAAGCGTGCGATTCCCGCCTCCGTGTGGCAGCGCCATCGCTGTCTTGTCGTCCATCCGGGCATCATCGGCGATCGCGGCCCCTGCGCGCTCGATTGGGCGATCCTCGAAGGCGAGCGTGACTGGGGCGTCACGGTGATCGAAGCGAATGGCGAAATGGACGCGGGCGACATCTGGGCGAGCGCCGCATTCCCGATGCGCGAGGCTGCGAAGGGAAGCCTCTATCGCAACGAAGTGACCGAAGCGGCGGTGATCGCCGTGCGGCACGCGCTCGAACGCATCGGCGCAGGTGAACGGCCCGAACCGCTCGAATCGCGGTCAGATGTTCGCGGCCGTTTGCGCCCGCCGTGCCGGCAGGCCGACCGCGCAATCGATTGGCTGCGCGACGACACGCGAACCGTGTTGCGCAAGATCCGCTCAGCCGACGGCTTTCCGGGCGTGCACGACGTCGTGCGCGGCGTACCGTGCCATCTGTACGACGCGCATGCCGAACGCATGCTACGCGGCGCAGCGGGCGAGCTGATCGCCCAGCGCGACGGCGCGATCTGCCGCGCCACCGTCGATGGTGCTGTGTGGATTACGCACGCGAAACGCCTGGCGGCCAACGGCGACGCGGCGATCAAGCTGCCGGCCGCGAACGCGCTCTCTGATGTCGTCGCCGACGTCGAGCGTGCGCCGCTCGCGCCCGATGTGCCTGTCGATCACGACACGTGGCGACCCATCGTCTACGAAGAGCGCGGCGGTATCGGCTATCTGCATTTTCCTTTCTACAACGGCGCGATGGGTACCGCGCATTGCGCCGCGCTCGCCGACGCGCTCGCGCGCGCGAAGGCGCGGCCGACGCGCGTGCTCGTGCTGACGGGCGGCCCCGACTTCTGGTCGAATGGCATCCACCTCAACCTGATCGAGGCCGCGGACAATCCCGCCGACGAGTCGTGGCGAAATATCAACGCGATGAACGACGTCGTCCGCGAGATCATCCTCGCCGATCGCCAGCTCACGATCGCAGCCGTTGCGGGCAATGCCGGCGCCGGCGGCGTGTTCCTCGCGCTCGCCGCCGATCACGTCTACGCGCGCGAGGGCGTGATCCTCAATCCGCACTACAAGGGCATGGGGAACCTCTACGGCTCCGAGTACTGGACGTACCTGCTGCCGCGACGCACCCGTGCGGCGCAAGCCGCGGCGATCACGCAAGCCCGGCTGCCGATAGGTGCGCGCGAGGCAGTGGCGCTCGGGCTTGCAGATGCGCATTTCGGCGCGACGGTCGCTCAGTTTCGCGCGGAGATCGCCGAGCGCGCGAACGCGCTCGCGGGGGCGCCGGATTTCGCCGCCCGTCTTGCCTCGAAGAACGAGCGCCGGCGCGCCGACGAGCGCACGAAGCCGCTCGACGCTTATCGCGCCGAGGAGCTCGAGCGGATGCGGCTCAACTTCTACGGCTTCGACTCGAGCTACCACGTCGCACGCTACAACTTCGTGCAGAAGCTGCCGCGGTCGCGAACGCCGCTGCACCTTGCCACGCATCGCCAGGCCCCCCGCGGCGCGGACACTGGACCCGCGCCGTTGCGGTGATGCAAACACCCGAGCGGTCTGACGGTCGCGCACGCGGTCGGTTGACGCATGTCAATACCCACACAAGGGCATCATGCGAAGGTTCGGCAGGGCGGGACGAGAAGCGCGCCCGCGTGCCGCGAGCCCGGTTGAAGGCGGAGCGCGGCTTCAAGGAGAAGACGTGGCGGATCGATCGAACGAAGGAACGCGCAGTCGCCCATGGGGATGGCTCATCGCCGGGGTCGTGATCGGCGTGGCAGGACTCGCCACATTCAATTTCTCGCTGCAAGCAACGAGCACGACGGAGTTCTGCTCGAGCTGCCATGCCGACAATGCGGCCAAGGAATGGAAGCAATCGAAGCACTTCGCGAACGCGCAGGGCGTGCAGGTCGGCTGCCCGGATTGCCACCTGCCGCACGCATTCGGGCCAAAAATGATCCGCAAGGTGCAGGCGGTGAGAGAGGTATGGGGCCATTTCGCGGGCACGATCGGGACGGCCGAGAAATACGAAGCGCACCGAATGGAAATGGCGAAAAGCGAGTGGGCGCGCCTGAAAGCGAACGGCGCACAGGAGTGCAAGAACTGCCATGTGCCGGAGAACATGACCAATCCGGAAAAGGCTTTTCTCAAGGCAATGCACGTTGAAGCGATCAAAGGCGGCCAAATCTGCACCGATTGCCACCAGGGCGTCGCGCACAAGGCTCCCGAAGAAAAGAAAGAGACGCCTTCGCCAGCCGCCGCCCGCAATTGATCTGTGGTATATCCGCGTTCGTGGCCTTGACCATGCACGTGGGCGGCCTACAACGTAACGAGCGAACTTATCGTTGACTGTCAGAAGGAGCAGCAATGAGATCGATGCTGATTGTCGTGGCCGTGGCAGCCACTATCGGAATGGCCGGAACGGCCAGCGCGCAGGAGGATTTGGCCAAGTCCAGTGGATGCCTGAACTGCCATGCCGTGGACACCAAGAAGGTCGGTCCCGCCTTCAAGGATGTCGCTGCAAAATACAAAGGCAAGGCGGACGCCGAAGCAACGCTGACTACGAAACTCAGCGAAGGCAAGGGCCATCCGGCAATCAAGGCAAAGCCCGATGACGTCGCGAAGCTCGTCAAGTGGGTGCTGTCGATGTAGCAGGGGAGCCAGCGCACGCTTTACGGAAGAGCCGGCCTCGAGCGCCGGCTCTTTCGTTTGGTGCGCCCAGCATGGGCGCGATCTTGGAGGTGCAAGTCCTCTCGCGAGCTGGCCACGGTGAGCGAAGCGAAATGCAACTGCGTGAGGGTGACCGAGCGTGGGAAGGAAGCATGGAGCGAAACCGCGAGCCGATGGACAAGAACCGGATACGAGGCGGTGCCGATCAGGGTGAGCAGGCAACGAACTGCGAAGCTCTTGTGGCCAAAGGTCAGGCGGCGTAAATCCGGCGGCTGTGCGGTGAAGGATTGCGTTCTTTACCTGGGGAGATCTCGCCTCATGTCCGAACAGGCGACGGTGATGAGCCGGAGCGAGAGGTCAGCAAAGGCCGTAGTAGCCGCGCGTAACGGGCGAAGGGCCGAACGAGAAGGAGCACGCGCACGCAGGTCCATTGGCAATGCCACGCACCAGAAGTCCGAGTTATCGGAGCGGTCGGTGAACACGCGCGGTGAAGCCGAGCGTGTCGCCGACAGCGGTGAAGCAGAGCCGGTACGACAGGCGCAAGCGAGTTCGGGACGAGCGTCACTGTTTGTACCGGCGCTCACACGAGCGAAGCGGCATGCCGCGACTCTCATGACCTCAACTTCTCGAACCGCCCGGTGCGGACCCGCATGCCGGGTGGTGTGGGAGGGGTGCGGTCAGCAATGACCCCCCCTATCCCGATTGTTTGCCCTGCATCAACGCGCACCCTCTGGTGACGTGGTGCACTTGAGCATGCGGCGGATGGACGCACGGCGGCCGGTGTCGCGGCGTCCCGCCTCGCGCCCCGTCGCCCGAAAAATATGAGTCCGACGACCGCACTCGACCGCATGGTGGCGCTCAAGGTGTCCGCTGGCGCGCAGCCCCCGCAGCCGGCACGTCCATCGACCGCCGGGCTGTTCGCGCCCGACGATGCGCCGCCCGCGCTCCTTGCCGGCGTCGGCGCGCTTGCACGGCTGCGCGCGTTTGCGCTTATTGCCCAAACGGCGGCGATCATGGCAGCGCTCGCGTGGTCGGTCGCTCTTCCCGTTGCGCCGATGGCGCTCGTGATCGTCGCGCTGCTCGCGTTCACCATCGCCGCGCGCCGGCGGCTCGCAGGCGCAAGCCCCGCGACGCATCGCGAGATCTTCACGCATGTCGCGGTCGATGTCGCGGCGTTCAGCATCCTGCTCGCATGCGCAGGCGGGGCGAGCAATCCGTTCGTGCTGCTGTATCTCGTGCACGTCGTGATGATGGCACTGCTGCTGCCCCCGCGGCAGGCGATGCTCGGCGTCGGCCTCGTGTTCGCGGCTGCGGCGCTGGTTGCGGTCGTCGCCTCGCCGCTTTCGCGCGTCGACGGCGGCCCGATTCCGCCATCACTGGTTGCGATCGGCTGGTCCGTCGCGTTCGCCCTGACCGCCGGCATCACGGCCTGGCTCGTCGTGCGCGTCGTCGCATCGCTGCACGCGCACGGCCGCGATCTCGCCGAGGCGCGGCGCGTCGCCGCGAACGACGAAGCGGTGCTGCGCATCGGTGCGCTCGCCGCCGGAGCCGCGCACGAGCTCGGCACGCCGCTCGGCACGATGGCGATCGTCGTCGGCGAGATGCAGCGCAACGCGAAGACCGACGACGAGCGGCGCGACAGCGGCATCCTCGCCGCGCAGATCGGCGCGTGCCGCCAGACGCTCGCGCGGCTCTCCGCGAGCGCGGGCCACGCCGGCACCGACGGCGGCGGAGCCGTGGCGCTCGACACGTTCGTCGAGCGACTGTTCGAGCGCTTTCGCGCGACGCGTCCGGGCGTTGCGCTCGCTGTACGAACGGATGCCACGCAAAAGCCGCCACGGATCTACGCCGACGCCTCGCTCGGCCAGGCGCTTCTCAATCTGCTGAACAACGCCGCGGACGCGTCGCCCGGTTCGGTGTCGGTGACGGTCGACTGGAACGGCGAGCTTCGCCTGAGCATCGATGACGACGGGCCCGGCATTCCAACGGCCGCGCTCGCGAAGCTCGGCCGCGAATTTTTCACCACCAAGCCGCCCGGCGAAGGCACGGGCCTCGGCCTGCTGCTGACGGCCACGGTGATCAGTCGCCTCGGTGGAACCGTGCGCTGGTCGAACCGCGTCGAAGGCGGCGCCCGAGCCGACGTCCGATTGCCGCTCGCCGCGCTAACGTTGGAGGAGTCATTGCCATGAACGTTGCACTTCCCGAACACGACGATCGTCCCACGTTGCTCGTCGTCGACGACGACCGCTTGTTCACCGATGTGGTATCGCGGGCGCTCGCGAACCGAGGCTTTTCGGTGCGCATCGCGCACGACGCGCAAAGCGCTCTGCGAACGGCGGACGACGATCCGCCCGAATACGCGCTCGTCGACCTCAAGCTGCCCGATCAATCAGGCCTCAAGATCGTGTCGCGTCTCGTCGCGAGCGACCCGCACACGCGGATCGTCGTGTTGACCGGCAACGCGAGCGTGCAGACCGCGGTCGAGGCGATCAAGCTCGGCGCGATCTATTACCTCACGAAGCCTGCGGACGCCGATGCGATCGTCGCGGCATTTCACCGCGACCGCGGCGACGACAGCGTGTCGATCGCCGTCGATCCGACGCCGGTCGAGCAAGTGGAGTGGGACCACATCCAGCGCGTGCTGCGCGATAACGGCGGCAACATCTCGGCGACCGCGCGCGCGCTTTCGATGCACCGGCGCACGCTGCAGCGTAAGCTTCGCAGGCATCCGGCGGCGGTGTAGAGTCGACAGCAGCCTTGCACGATGTCATTCCCGCGAAAGCGGGAATCCAGCGTCTTTCGCTGAACGACACTGTGTCCCCGCCCCCCGCCTCAAACATGCGGGGGCAGGCTTCGCGGGGACGACAGACCAAACAAAACGGGCGCCCGCAGGCGCCTGTCTTAACGAAGACGCGCGGCGTACGGCGAAGCCGCCCCGCCGCGCGCGCTCCATCAGAAGTTTTCAGACGCGGCGACGATACTCGCCGGTGCGCGTGTCGATCTCGATGCGATCGCCGGTGTTGACGAACAGCGGGACCTGCACTTCGTAGCCGGTCGCGAGCTTCGCGGGCTTCATCACCTTGCCCGACGTGTCGCCCTTGACCGCCGGCTCGGTGTAGGAGATCTCGCGCATGACCGAGTTCGGCAGCTCGACGGAAATGGCGCGGCCTCCGTAGAACGTGAGCTCGCACTCGAGGCCATCCTCGAGGAACGCAAGCGCGTCGCCCATGCTCTCCTTCTCGACCTCGTACTGGTTGAACTCCGCATCCATGAACACGTACATCGGGTCCTGGAAGTACGAATATGTCGCCCGCTTCTTTTCGAGCTGGACCACGTCGAACTTCTCGTCGGCGCGATAGACGGTCTCCGTGCCGGAGCCCGATAGCAGATTCTTGAGCTTCATCTTCACGACCGACGCGTTGCGTCCGGACTTCGTGAACTCGGCCTTCTGGACGACCATCGGGTCCTTGCCGACCATGATGACGTTGCCGGCCCGCACTTCCTGCGCGATTTTCATGACTGCACCTTGTGCCTGGACTGCGTAAGGGCCGGCGGGCGCTTCGTCGGAAGCCGGCCGCCGGCCGAATGGAAAAGCCGAATATTATAGCGTGTTACGGGCGACCCTGACCAATCCCGCGGCGAGCTCGGGCAATGCCGCGAGCTCCCCGGACCAACGCACGCCGTGGGTGCGCAGCGTCATGAGCTGTACATCGTATGCGGTCCACGCCGCGTCGATTGCCGTCGCGCCGGGCAACGCATTCCAGGCGTCGAACAACGCACGAACGGCCGCCGCGCTCTGCGGTGCGAGACCCGCCGCATAGCGGTCGGCGAATGCGGCGATCTTCGCGGCATGTGCACGCTCGGCCTGCGCGTACGCATGCCACACGAACGG
>WNFU01000263.1_pt1 | contig 70228 bp, 69 predicted proteins | sample 5400121 | NCBI WGS metagenome assembly WNFU01 (sample SAMN13153360, study PRJNA577476) | soil metagenome | isolation source: 100 cm soil or saprolite under grassland replicate 1 | place: USA:California | collected 2016-06-15
TGTTCGAGCTCCCCTCGCGCACGGACGTCTCCAAGTGCGCGATCACCAAGGAGACGATCGAGAAGGATCTGAAGCCGACGCTCGTCACGAGCGCCGGCAGCGACGCCGACGAGCCCGAAGAGCTCGCCGAAGAGTCGGCGTAGCTACCGGCGGCCGACGAGGAGGTTCACCCTGCCGCCGCGGCAGGAGACCAGCTCGGCTCGTTTTCGTAGCGCAGATCGTTGGTCATGTTCGTCTGAGCGGACCCGTCCGCGTGCATGACGAAGACGTCGAGGTTGCTGTCTCGCGCGCTGCCGAAGGCGATCCTCGCCCCGTCGGGCGACCACGCCGGCTCGACGTCGCAGATTGTGTCGTTCGTCAATCGCAGAGGATCGCTTCCGTCGGCGTTCATGACAAAGATCTCGGAAGGGCAGGCGCGCGGATCGCGTGCACGCTCGGCTGGGCGAAGACGATCGCTTCGGTGATCGCGATCACAGCCGCAGCCAAGAGCAGCGTCTCGCGAACGCCGATGACAGCTGCAACCGGCCCGGCGAGGGCGGCGCCGAGCGGGAGGAGCACGAAGGACCGAAGGAGTCGTAAGAGCTGACGCGCGACATGGCCTCCGGCGGCACGTTCTGCTGGAAGACTGTGAACCAGAGCGCGAGGTGCACCGCGAGCCCGCAGCCGGCGATCGCGGAGAAGACGACCAGCGCCCACAGCGGCAGGCTGAGGCCCATGCCGAGCGGCTGTAAGAGGAACACCCAGGCCGCCATGCACGAGGCCGCCAGCGGTTTTTGCGGGCGGATCCGGATTGCGAGCAGGCCGCCGAGCAGGGCGCCGACGCTGAACGCCGTCGTCAGCGCCGCCCACGCGGGCGCGCCTCCAAGCTCGCGCTTCGCGATGATCGGCCCGAGCACGAAGTACGAAGCGAAGGCGAAGTTGCCGATCCCGAAGAAGACGATCGTCGTCCAGATCCACGTCTGACGGCGAAACTCGCCCCAGCCCTCGCGCAGCTCGGCGAAGAAGGACTTGGCCTCGACGACCTCGGCGCGAGGAGGCAGCCTGAGGGGCCAGAGGAGCAGCGCCGCCGCCGCAAACGAGGCGGCGTCCACCAGGAGCGCCACGCCGGGGCTGCCAATCGCGACGAGCGCGCCGCCGATCGCCGGCCCGACGATCCGCGTTCCGTTGCGGGACAGTCCGAGCAGCGCGTTTGCCTCCTGGAGCCGGCCGGCGCTGATCGTCGCCGGTATGAGCCCAGTCGACGACGGCAGGTAGAACCCTTCGGCGAGCCCGTAGAGAGCCTGCAGGACGACGAGCATGGGAATTGTCGCCACACCGGTCAGGACGAGCGTTCCCGTCGCCGTCTGGGCGGCGCCCTGGACGACCGCGACGGCGATCAGGACGAGGTGCCGCGGAAGACGATCCCCCCAGACACCGGCCGCGAGGACGATCGCGGCATCGGCCACCTGCCGTGCGGCGAGCACAAGCCCCAGCGCGATCGCCGAGTCCGACACCTGCAGGACGGCGAAGACGAGCGCGACGAGCGAGACCCCGTCGCCGAGCCCGGAGATCGTCGAGCTCGAGAAGAGCAGTCGAAAGTTGCGCTCGGCGAGGGCGCCGGTCGGGATGCGAGGGGCCATCGACCGCTTTTACCGCATTTGCGGATGCGCCGGTCCGCAGCAATACTGAGCGCATAGTCGCTGCCTGACCGCATCGGATCTCCGCGCCCGGACGACGAGCGTCCGCGGCCTTACGATGCGCCGATGGACCCGCTCTACAAGCCGGAAGGCGTCGAGGAGCGCTGGCAGCGCACCTGGGAGGAAGAGGGCCTCTACGCCGCCGAGGCAGACGATCCCCGGGAGCCGTTCGTCGTCATGCACCCGCCGCCGAACGTGACCGGCGAGCTCCACACCGGCCATGCTCTCCAGCTCGCGCTCGAGGACGCGCTCTGCCGCTGGCACCGCATGCGCGGGCACAACGTCCTCTTCCAGCCGGGCTACGACCACGCCGGCATCTCGACGCAGGCCGTGGTCGAGAAGGATCTGGAGAACGAGGGCCTCACGCGCAACGACCTCGGCCGCGAGGCGTTCGAGGCCCGCGTCTGGGAATGGCTGCATCTCTACGGGCGGACGATCATGGCCCAGTTCCGGCGGATGGGCGCCTCGCTCGACTACAGGCGTGAGCGGTTCACGATGGACGAGGACTACATCCGCGCGGTGATGCGCTTCTTCGTCCACCTCTACCGCAGGGGCTGGATCTACCGCGCGAACCGGATTATCAACTGGTGCCCCTTTCATCTGACGTCGCTCTCCGACCTCGAGCTCGTCCACGAGGAGGTCGACGACACGATGCTCTACGCGCGCTACCCGATCGCCGACGGAAGCGGGCATGTGACGATCGCGACCGTGCGCCCGGCGACGATCCTGGCCGACGTCGCAGTAGCCGTACATCCCGAGGACGAGCGCTACCGCGAGCTCGTCGGCAAGGAGGTGCTCGTGCCGTTCGTGGAGCGGCGCGTGCCGGTGATCGCGGACGAGCGCGTCGAGCGTGACTTCGGCACCGGGGCGCTCAAGGTGACGCCCGGCCACGACGCGACCGACTTCGAGATCGGCCGCGACCACGGCCTGCCCGAGCCGATGGTCATCGGCCCCGACGCGCGCATGAGCGAGGAGGCCGGCGAGCTCGCAGGGCTCACTCAGGAGGAAGCGGGTGAGCGCGTGCTCGAGTGGCTGCGCGAGCGGGGACAGCTCGAGAAGGAGGAGCCGTACCGCCACTCGGTCGCATTCTGCATGCGCTGCGAGAGCCGGATCGAGCCGCTCATCTCGCTCCAGTGGTGGTGCGCGATGACGGAGCTCGGCGCCCCGGCGATCCAGGCGCTGCGCGAGCGGGCCGTGGTCGTCCATCCCGAGTCGCAACACCGCTTCGCGATCGAGTCGCTCGAGCACGCACCCGACTGGTGCATCTCACGCCAGCTCTGGTGGGGGCATCAGATCCCGATCTGGACCTGTCCGGACGGCCATCTGACTGTCCAGGAGGACGAGCCCACCGCCTGCGAAGAGTGCGGCTCGACCGAGCTGGTGCGCGAGGAGGACGTGCTCGACACGTGGTTCTCGTCGGCGCTCTGGCCGTTCGCGACGATCGGCTGGCCCGACGAGACGCCCGACCTGCGCGCCTTCTACCCCGGTCACGTCATGACGACTGCCCGCGAGATCATCCGCCTCTGGATCAACCGGATGATCTTCGCCGGCCTCGAGCTGCTCGGCGAGGTGCCCTACCGCGACGTGATCATCCACACGACTGTGCTCGCGCCCGACGGGCGGCGCATGTCGAAGAGCCTCGGCACCGGCATCGATCCCGTGGACGTGATCGCCGGGTACGGCGCCGACGCGCTGCGCTACGGCCTCCTGAAGATGTCGTCGACGCAGGACGTGCGCTTCTCGTACGGAATGGTCGGCGAGGGGCGCAAGCTCGCGAACAAGCTCTGGAACGTCTCGCGGCTGATCCTCGCGAACGTCGGCGAGGCGCGGCCGGAGGCTCGTCCGCGCGACCTCGAGGAGCGCTGGATCCTCGCTCGGCTCGACGCGGCCCAGGCCGAGCTGGAGGCCGCCTTCGAGCGCTTCGAGTTCGCGCCGGTCGCCGACGCGCTCTACCACCTCACCTTCGACGACTTCTGCGACTGGTACGCGGAGGCGATCAAGCCGCGCCTCTACGACGGAGACGAGGACGCGCGCGCGACCGCGCTCGCCGCGCTCGAGCGGCTGCTCAAGCTGCTGCACCCGATGATGCCGCACGTGACCGAGGAGATCTGGTCGAACCTGCCCGCGCGTGACACTCGCTTGATCGTCGCCCCCTGGCCTGAGCCCGACGGACGCTATGCGGACGAGGCCGGAGCGCTCGACCGCGTGCAGGACATGGCCGCCATCTTCCGGCGCAGCGGCGTTCGGGCCGAGCTCGCAGGCGACGAGCTGCGGATCTTCGAGGCCGTCGTCAAGCCCCAGCGCGTCAAGGTCGACGGCAACGTCGAGGCTGAGCGCGAGCGGTTGCGCAAGGAGATCGCGCGCGCAGAGGGCATGCTCGCCAACGAGCGCTTTACCTCAAAGGCCCCGCCGGAGGTGGTCGAGGCCGAGCGCGAGAAGCTCGAGCGTTACCGACGTGAGCTCGATGCGCTCCGCGGCTAAGCCCTCGACGGCGACCGACTGGGTCGCCTCGCTCAGCCCTTGGCCGGAGGAGTTCGGGCTCGACCGGATGCGCGAGCTGCTGGCCCGGCTCGACGAGCCGCAGCGTGCCTATCCGGCGATCCACGTCGTCGGCACGAACGGGAAGTCGACTGCCACGAGGACGATCGCCGAGCTCCTACGGGCCGAGGGCCTGGATGCGGGGGCGTACACGTCGCCGCACGTCTCCGGTTGGCACGAGCGCCTGGATTGTGATCGCGAGACTTTCGAGCGGGCCGTCGCGCGGGTTCGCGGCCCCGCGGAGGAGGTCGGCGCCACCCAGTTCGAGGTGTTGACGGCGGCTGCCTTGGCCGAGTTCGCGGACGCCGGCGTGGACGTGGCCGTTCTCGAGGCGGGCCTGGGCGGGAGGCTGGACGCGACGAACGTCGTCGATGCACCGGTCGTCCTGCTCACGAACGTCGCGCTCGAGCACACCCAGGTGCTCGGCGAGACCCACGAGCAGATTGCGAAGGAGAAGCTTGCAGTAGCGCATGCGGCAAGAGTAGTTGTCTTTCCGGACAACATCTTCACGCGGCTCGCGCCCACCAGCGCGGGCATCGTCATCGGCGGGCCGCGGGAGGCTGCCGAGGCGTTCCTCGCCAGGTCGATCCAGCGGGAGGTCGAGGTCTCGCTCCCGGGAAGGCTCGAGCGGCGAGACGGTGAGATCTGGGATGGCGCTCACACGCCCGAGGCCGCCGAGTGGCTGCTCGAGCGGCTGGCCTCCCGCGACTATGTCCTCTGCGTGTCGATCCTGGCCGACAAGCGCGTGGACGAGCTCCTGGCGCACCTGGCGAAGGCGGGCCGGACGCTCGTCGCCACCCAGTCCAGCAATCCACGCGCCCTGCCCGCACGCGAGCTCGCCGAGCGGGCGGAGCGGCACTTCGACCACGTGGAAGCCCTTGCCGACCCGCAGGCCGCTCTCGCGCGGAGCCGGGAGCGGGGAGGCCCGGTCCTCGTCACCGGCTCGCTCTATCTCCTGGCGGATCTCTACCGATGAGAGGAAGACGGCGCAGGGCGACGAAAGCTGCCGAACGGCTGAGCGTCTTCGCGTTTGCCGCCGTCGTTGTCCTGACGATCGTCGGCCTCGCGTTTGCCGCCGGCTACGTCGTCGGTCAACTTCTCCTATAACGAGGAACAATAGGACGATGGTTTTGGGAGCGAGTGGCGATTCCGGGTTCTTCGGGGGTCTGCACGACTTCTTCTTCGGGTCGGGCACGTGGCCCGTCGTGCGGAACCTCGGGATCTTTCTCCTCGTCGTCTTCTGGCTTGCGATCGGCTACTGGGTCTACAAGGACGCACGGCGCCGGATCGAGGATCCCTGGCTCGTGGCGATGGCCACCGTGCTCGGCCTCGTGCCGCCGTTCGCCGGCGTGCTCATCTACATGCTCTTCCGGCCGCCGGAGTACCTCGAAGACGTGCGCGAGCGCCAGCTCGAGATCAAGGCGATGGAGGAGAGCCTCGGCCGCCGCCGGCAGCAGCACTGTCCGGTCTGCCGTGCCGAGATCGACGAGAACTTCCTCGTCTGCCCGGTCTGCACGACGCGCTTACGCCAATCCTGCGTGAACTGCAAGGCGCCGCTCGAGCCTCTCTGGCAGGTCTGCCCGTACTGCGAGACGCCGATCGCGTCGCCGACTCCGATTCACTTCCCACCGCTTGAGTCGCCTCGGAGGGAGACCGGGTCCGAGTAGAGTCGCCGCCGAAATGCCGGCCGAACGAACGCTCGTCCTCATCAAGCCCGACGCGATGAGCCGCGCCCTCGCGGGCGAGATCCTCGCTCGCTTCGAGCGGCGCGGGCTCGAGATGCGGGCGGCGAAGCTCGTCGAGGTCGATCGCGTGCTGGCCGAGGAGCATTACGCCGAGCATGCCGAGAAGCCGTTCTTCGGCGAGCTCGTCGAGTTCATCACCTCGGGCCCGACGCTCGCGCTGGTGCTCGAGGGAGAGGGCGCGATCGCAATCATTCGCGAGACGATCGGAGCGACCGACCCGGCGAACGCGGCGCCGGGCTCGATCCGCGGCGATCTCGCTCTCTCGATGCCCGACAACCTCGTCCACGGCTCGGACTCGCCGGAGTCGGCCGCGCGCGAGATCGCTATGTGGTTCCCCGATGGCGCTTAGCGAAGACACCCAGCGCAACCGCGAGGTCTGGACGAAGGCGAACGAGGAGTACACCGACGCGCGCGCGAGAGAGACCTGGGGCAAGGGCGAGATCACCTGGGGGATGTTCGGCCCGCCCGAGTCGGAGGTTGGCGTGCTCGGGGACGTGTCCGGGAAGGACGTGGTCGAGCTCGGCTGCGGCACCGCGTATTTTGCCGCCTGGCTCGCGAAGCTCGGCGCGAACGTGACCGGCGTCGACCCGACGCCGGCGCAGCTCGAGACGGCGCGTCGGTGCCAGAAGGAGCAGGGCCTAGAGTTCCCGCTCATCGAGGCGGGCGCCGAGGACGTGCCGCTTCCGGATGCTTCTTTCGACCTGGCCGTCTCGGAGTACGGGGCCTCGATCTGGAGTGATCCCTACCTGTGGATCCCGGAGGCGGCTCGGCTGCTGCGGCCGGGCGGCGAGCTCGTTTTCCTCTGCAATTCCGTTCTGTGCATGCTCTGCGCTCCGGACGAGGGCAAGGTCGGCGAGCAACTCCTGCGACCACAGTTCGGGATGCATCGCTTCGAGTGGCCGGGTGAGGACGAGGGCGTCGAGTTCCATCTCGCGCACGGAGACATGCTGCAGCTGCTGCGCGAGACGGGGTTCGACGTGGAAGGCCTCTGGGAGGCCCAGGCGCCAGAGAGCGCGAAAGATCACGTGTACTACGACTTCGTCACGGCCGACTGGGCGCGCAAGTGGCCGGCCGAGGAGATCTGGAAGGCCCGCAAGCGCGGGTGAGCGTCCCGCCCGCGCCGCCGATCCTCCTCGCCTCGGTCTCGCCGCAGCGCCGCGCGATCCTCGAGCAGCTCGGCATTCCGTTCGCCGTCGTCCCGCCCAGGTACGACGAGCACGGCGTGGCCGGCGCGGCTCCGGTGGAGCTCGTGCGTGCGCACGCGCGTGGCAAGGCTCGCTCGGTCGCTGGTGGAGCCGACGAGTGCCCCGTGCTCGGGGTCGACACGGCTGTCGTGGTCGACGGCGAGGCGCTCGGCAAGCCCGCCGATGCGGCGGAGGCGGAGGCGATGCTCGAGCGCCTGTCGGGCCGCGCGCACGAGGTCGTTTCCGGCCTCTGTCTCGTCACGCCCGACTGGGAGGAGCTGGCGCACGAGGTCACGCGCGTCACGTTTCGCTTGCTGACCGCGCGGGACCTTGCTCACTACGTCGCGAGCGGCGAATGGGAGAACCGGGCGGGCGCTTACGCGATCCAGGGTCTCGGCGCAGCGCTTGTCGAGCGGGTCGAGGGTGACTACCTGAACGTGGTCGGCCTCCCCGCCGCGCTCCTCGTCCGCGTCCTCGTCGAGCGCTTCCCGGGGCTCTACGGCTTCGGCTAGCTGGACTGGTCGCGCGAAGCGAGACGGCAGGGAGGTTCGGGTATTGCCACAGTTTCACTAGACTCGGGCCGGGAGATGGGCTTTCTGAGTTACTTCAACGGGTTCGGCGGCCGCGACATGGCCGTGGATCTCGGGACCGCGAACACGCTCGTCTACGTGCGCGGGCGCGGCATCGTCCTCTCCGAGCCCTCCGTCGTGGCGATCGACGAGCGAACGGGTGACGTGCACGCGGTGGGGGTCGAGGCGAAGCGGATGCTCGGCCGCACGCCGGGCACGATCTCGGCTATTCGCCCCCTCAAGGACGGCGTCATCGCGGACTTCGACGTCACCGAGCAGATGCTCCGCCACTTCATCCAGAAAGTGCACCAGCACCGCTTTGCGCATCCACGCGTCGTGGTCTGCGTCCCCTCGGGCGTCACGGGCGTCGAGAAGCGCGCGGTCGAGGAGGCGACGCTCTCCGCCGGCGCGCGCGAGGCGCATCTGATCGAGGAGCCGATGGCGGCCGCGATCGGCGCGGGGCTCCCCGTCTCGGAGCCGACCGGGAACATGATCGTCGACGTCGGCGGCGGCACGACCGAGGTCGCCGTCATCTCGCTCGGCGGGATCGTCGTCTCGCAGAGCCTGCGCGTCGGCGGCGACGAGATGGACGAGGCGATCGTCAGCCACATCAAGAAGGAGTACAAGCTCCTGATCGGGCAGCAGACCGCGGAGGAGATCAAGCTCGAGGTGGGCTCCGCCTTCCCGCTGAAGGAGGAGGTTCAGGCCGAGGTGCGCGGGCGCGACATGCTGACCGGCCTGCCGAAGACGGTTGTGATCAGCTCGGACGAGGTGCGTCACGCGCTCGAGGAGCCGGTCGGCCAGATCCTCGACGCGATCCGCTCGACGCTCGACAAGACGCCTCCCGAGCTCGCCGCGGACATCATGGACCGCGGCATCGTCCTCGCCGGCGGCGGCGCTCTCCTCGCCGGGCTCGACGAGCGGCTCCGTCACGAGACGCAGATGCCCGCCCAGCTCGCCGAGTCCCCGCTCACGTGCGTGGCGGTCGGCTCGGGCCGCAGCCTCGAGGTGCTCGAGATGATGAACCGATCCGCAAAGTCGAGAGCGAAGAGCCGCAACGGCTACCGCCGCTAGCCTCGGGTCCCTGACCCGGGGAGGCGGTCGGGCTTTCCGCGCAGTTCGTTAGTCTCAAGGCCCGTGCCTAGGAATCGCAGCGCGCGGGTGGCGGCGCTGGGCTCCCCGGTTCGGCGCGCGGTCGCCCCCTCGTACTCGTCGCGGGCGGCAGGCACCCTGAAGCGGCGCCTCGTCGTCGGCCTGCTCGTCCTGGCCTCGCTCGCGATGATCACCGTCTACTTCCGCGAGTCGCCGAGCGGCGGCGGCCTGCACGGCTTCCAGAGCGCTGCCGCAAGCGCCATGCGCCCGTTCGAGGTCGCCGCGCAGCGGGTGGCCCGCCCGTTCCGCGACGCGTACGGCTGGGTCCACGGCCTCTACCACGCGAAGTCGGAGAACGAAGACCTGCACAAGGAGGTCGACCGGTTGCGTCAGGAGGCGATCCGGAACGCGACTGCCGCGCAGGAGAACCGCGAGCTCAGTCGCATCCTCAAGTACCGCCGTGGGCTGACCTTTCCCGAGGATTTCCCGGCCGGGAAGTCAGTGACGGCGAGCGTCGTCTCGAATCCGGCGAGCGAGTTCGAGCAGAAGATCGTCATTTCGGCTGGCTCGAGCAGCGGCGTCGGCCTCCACGACGCGGTCGTCACCGAGCGCGGGCTCGTCGGCCAGGTGACGAAGGTCGTCCACAACGAGGCGCAGGTGACGCTCATCACGGACAAGGAGGCCGCGGTCGCGGCGAGGGATCACCAGCACGGCGCTGTCGGCGTGCTTCGGCAGGGCCCCAGCGACAACCTGATCCTCGACCTCGTGGGGAAGGACAGGGTGGTCGTCAAGGGCGACCAGGTCGTGACGGCGGGGCGTCGGCAGGGACAACTGCCCTCGCTCTACCCGCGCGACATTCCGATCGGGCGCGTCACGAGCGTCGAACAGTCGGACATCGAGTCCTACCAGGACATCCAGGTGATGCCCTTCGTGGACTTCTCCTCGCTCGACGTCGTACTCGTCCTCGTCAGCGACAAGCCGCGGCCACGGATGCCCTGATGGTGCTCCCGGCGAAAGCGGCTCTGCTCTTTTTCTTCTTCGTGGTCGTCCAGGTGACGATCATCGCCTCGATCGGAATCCTTGGCGGGTCGCCGGACCTCGTCCTCGTGACGCTCGTTGCCGTCGCCCTCGCAAAGGGCTCGACCTTCGGGGCGGTGTCCGGCTTCTGGGCCGGTCTCCTGCTCGACGTCGCCCGCCTCGGCACGCTCGGGTTCACCTCGCTGCTGCTGACGCTCGCCGGCTTCTGGATCGGGCGGTACGGCGAGACGACCGGTAAGGATCGCGCCCACGCTCCGCTGCTCTCGGTCGGAGTCGTGACCGTCCTCTATGCAGTGGGGGCGCTCGTCCTCCATTTCATGCTTCGCGACCCGGCTTCGGCCCGCGTCTCCCTCGTCGACGCGCTGCCGGCGAGCGTCGTGCTCAATCTCCTCCTCGCTTTCCCGGTCTTTTCCCTCACTCGACGGCTGTTCTTGCGGCCCGAGCCGCGCCCGGAGGTCGAGTTCGTTGGCTAGCCGCCCGGTGCCGCTCCGGCCGGGAAGATTCCTTCCGCCCGACCCGCGCGTCGAAGGCCCGTTCCGGCTGACACCGCAGCTCGCGTTCCGGATCGGCATCCTCGGCTTCCTCGCGCTTGCCGCGTTCAGCGTTCTCTTCTTCCGGCTCTGGGCCCTCCAGGTTCTCTCCGGCAACCAGTTCCTGCGTGCGGCGCAGAACAACCAGCTGCGCACGGTGCGCATCGAGGCGCCGCGCGGCCCGATCAAGGATCGCGCGGGCCACATCCTCGTCGGCAACGCGAACGGGCTCGCCGTGCGCCTCTGGCCCGCCAACCTCCCGGACAAGGGCGCCTACGCCGAGGTCCGCCGCCTCGCCCGCATCCTCAACGTCCCACTTGCGGAGGTAACGAGGCAGCTGGCGCAGCATCGGAACGACCCTGTGACCCCGGTCACCGTGAAGGAGTTCGTCAGCAAGGCGAAGGCGACCTACCTCCTCGAGCGCAAGAGCGAGTTCCCGGGCATGACCATCCAGAAGACGTACGTGCGGCGGTATGCGTACGGAGACCTCGCCGCTCAGCTGCTCGGATACGTCGGCGAGATCTCTCCGCAGCAGCTGAAGGAGAAGCACGGTTACCGGCTCGGCGACAGGATCGGCCAGGGGGGCATCGAGGCAAGCTACGACAGGTACCTCCGCGGCCGGGCCGGGCTCGAGCAGCAGCGCGTCGACGCTCTCGGGCGGCGGACGAGCCCCAGAGAGCTGAAGCAGTTGCCTTCGGACGGCTACGCGGTCAGGCTCACGCTGGACGCGAAGCTCCAACGGGCCGCTCAGCGAGCGATCGTGGACGGAATCAACCTCGCCGTCGGCAACCACAACTGGTACGCGAACGGCGGCGCGATCGTCGCGCTCGATCCGCGCGACGGGGCGATCCGCGCGCTCGCCTCGTACCCGACCTACGACCCGTCGGTCTACTCCGGCCGCGCCAAGCGCAGCGACCTCGCGCCGCTGCTCGACCCACGCGTCGCCGAAGAGGAGAACTTCCCCGCGCTCGACCGGGCGATCTCCGGCGTCTATCCGCCGGGCTCGACGTTCAAGCCGGTCACCGCCCTCGCGGCCATGCAGGAGCACATCCTCGCCCCCTATGACTCGCTTCCGTGCGTCGGCGAGCTGACGATCGACAAGCAGGTCTTCAAGAACTGGGACCCCTATGCGAACCAGTCGATGACGCTCCCGACGGCCATCGCGCAGTCGTGCGACACGTACTTCTACAACGTGGGCAAGCGCTTCTACGACCTGCCGCCCGAGCGCGGCCAACCGCTCCAGAGATGGGCCTCCACCTTCGGCTTCGGCAAGCCGACCGGGATCGACGTCGGCCCGGAGGAGGCCGGCCTCGTCCCGACGATCAAGTGGCGCCGCGATACGTACACGAAGAAGACCGACCCCTGCTGCTGGCAGGTCGACCGCCTCTGGAAGTCGGGCGATTCGGTCCAGCTCGCGATCGGTCAGAAGGACCTCCAGGTGACGCCGCTCCAGATGGCCCGCTTCTACGCGCTCGTCGCCAACGGCGGCAAGCTCGTGACCCCGCACGTCGTCGGCGCCGTCGAGCAGCCGGGCGAGAGCAACGGGCCGACTGCCGGCCCCCTGGTGCTGCGACGCTTCTCGTACCCGGCGAAGGAGCTGAACGTCGACCCCGACGCGATCGGGGTCGTGCGCCAGGGCCTCTACGAGGCGACGCACTCGACCGCCGGCACCTCCGCGGGCGTCTTCGGCCACTTCCAGGTCGGGATCGCCGGTAAGACGGGCACTGCGGAGAAGGAGGTCACGATCGGCGACTCCACCTACCTCACGGACACCTCCTGGTGGTGCGGCTTCGGCCCCTTCGACAAGCCGGAGCTCGTCGTCTGCGCAGTGATCGAGAACGGGGGTTTCGGCGGGGAGGCCGCGGCGCCCGCCGCGCTGAAGGTCTTCGAGCAGTACTTCGGCACCGAGGCGGGCATCGTCGCGCCCGCACAGGCGGACTGATGGTCGATTACGCCAGCACCCAGCGAGCCTCGGCCCGGGCGCGGGCCCGGCCGCGCGAGGCCTCTTTGTTGCGGAACCTCGACTGGGCGCTTCTCCTCGCCGTCGCGGGTCTCGTCGCCTTCGGGCTCTGGGCAATCGTCGGGATCACGAAGCAAGACATCGACGGCGACCCCAACTACTACGTCGTGCGCCAGGCCGCGTATGCGCTGATCGGTACGGCCGGGATGCTCGCTCTCATGCTGCTCGACCCCGGCTTCTACCGCCGTCACGCGCGGGCCCTCTACGGCCTCCTCGTGGCCCTGCTCGTGATCGTCCCGGTCTTCGGCCAGGAGGTTCGGAACACACGGCGATGGATCGACGTCGGCCCGTTCCAGTTCCAGCCCTCCGAGTTCGGCAAGCTCTTGCTCGTCGTCTTCCTCGCGGCATTCCTGGCCGAGCGCGGCAAGCGAATCGCGGAGCGCCAGACGACGCTGGCTGCGACCGGCCTCGCACTGGCCCCGATCCTGCTCGTCTTTCTCCAGCCCGACTTCGGGACGGCGATCGTGTACGCCGCCGCCCTCGGCGCCGCTCTCTTCGTCGCGGGCACGCGCTGGGCTCAGATCGCCGGGCTGCTCGGCGTCGGGGCGTTCGCGGCGGCGTTTGTGCTGTGGATCGGGCCGTCCGTCGGCGTCAACGTCCTCAAGGACTACCAGCGGCAGCGCATCGTCGGCTTCACGAATCCCTCGGAGAATCCGAGCGGCTCGACCTACAACATCACGCAGTCGATAACGGCAGTCGGCGCGGGAGGCCCGACCGGGCGGGGCGTCTCGGGGGCGACCCAGACGAACAGCCACTACCTACCGGAACACGCGACCGACTTCGCCTTCGCCTCTCTCGCCGAGCAGCGCGGATTCAGCGGCGCGGCGATCCTCTTGCTGCTCTACCTGCTCGTCATCTGGCGCGCGATCAAGGTGATCACCCTGGCCCGCGACGCCTTCGCGGCGATCGCGGCCGGCGGCATCGCCTTCGCCCTGCTCGTCCAGATCTTCATCAACGTCGGGATGACGATCGGGATGGCGCCGATCACCGGGATCCCGCTGCCGTTCGTGAGCGTGGGCGGCTCGTCGATGGTGGCCAACCTGCTTGCGATCGGCATTTTGCAGGCCATCTGCCTTCGCCGGAGGTAGGTCCGTCCGAGCCTGGTCCTACGATCGCGTCCATTACGCGACGGAAAGGTGGCCGGGATGGCGACGAGGCGAGAAGCGCGCGAGCTGCTGCTGATCGAGGAAGCCGACGCCTGGTTCGAGTACCTCGCGGCGACGAGGAATCAGACGGCCGTGCGCTACCTCGAGGTCGAGCCCTGGGCCTGGGCGCGCCTAAGCCAGCGCCTGCGGGCGATCCGAACGAGACTGGCGAAACTCAGGCCGGCGGCCGCGTAAGGGGGAAGCAGGTTCCGCCTCGGCTGCTAGCCTGAGAGGCGAGATGCTTTTGACCCGTTCACGCTGCGCGCGCACCGCCCTCGGGGCGAAGCATGCGCGCGCGCCCAAGAAGGAGATTTCGTTTGCTGAAATGGTTCCGGCGCAAAGCGCAAGTGGGGCAGGCGCCCGAGAAGGCCGCCGCTCCGGTCTCAGTCCCTGACGTAACCGACCGGCCCGCCGAGGCGGGCGCTCAACCGACGAGGAAGAGAAGAAGGCGCGGCTCCCGCGGAGGTCGGGGCCGGCGCAAGCCTGCCGGCGAGCAGGCCGAGGCGGGCAAGGAAGAGCCTCCGGCCGCGAAGACGTCCGTGAAGACGGCCGAGAAGACGCCCGCGAAGACGCCCGCGAAGCGCGCCCCCAGGGAGCGCCAGCGGAGGCCGCGCCGCCAGCCGCCGAAGCGCCCACCGCTTCCGGAGGCGAAGCGGGAACTGCTCGTCTCGGTCGACGTCGGCGAGCAGCGGGTGGCGGTGATCGAGGACGGCCGGCCCGCCGAGGTCTACCTCGAGCGGCCCGGGCGTCGCTCGATCGCGGGGAACATCTACAAGGGCACCGTCGACAACGTCCTGCCGGGGATGGAGGCAGCCTTCGTCGAGATCGGTCTCGAGAAGAACGGCTTCCTCTACGTCGACGAGATCGTCACGCCCGAGCTCGAGGGTCGCGGCAAGGGCCGCAAGATCCAGGACCTTCTCAAGCGTGGACAGGAGGTGCTCGTCCAGGCGGTCAAGGACCCCATGAAGTCGAAGGGCGCCCGGCTCACGACGGAGATCTCGCTGCCCGGCCGCTTCGTCGTCTACGTCCCGAGCGGCGAGGGCCTCGGTGTCTCGCGTCGGCTCGAGGACGACGAGCGCATCCGCCTGCGCGACATCCTCAAGGAGCTCGCACCGAAGAAGGGCGGCGTCATCGTCCGCACGGCCGCCGAGGGCGCTTCGGCCGAGGACATCGAGCGCGACCTCGACTTCCTGAAGAAGCTCTGGCGCTCGATCGAGACCAAGGCGGCCGCGGCGAAGACCCCCGCGCTCGTCTACCAGGAGGCCGAGCTCCCGCTGCGGGTCGTGCGCGACCTCTTCACCGACGACTTCGAGCGCGCCCTCGTCGACCACGACCGCACCTACAAGCGGATCATCGGCTACCTCAAGAAGACCTCGCCGCACATGGTCGAGCGCGTTGCGCGCCACCGGGAAACGACGCCGCTCTTCGAGCAGCTCGGCGTCGACGACGCGATCCGCTCGACGCTCTCGCGCCGCGTCGACCTCCCGTCCGGCGGCTACCTCGTCTTCGACTACGCAGAGGCGTTCACGATCATCGACGTCAACACGGGCCGCTTCGTCGGCTCGCGTTCCAGGAGCTCGGGCGCCCGGCTCGAAGACACGATCACGGCGAACAACCTCGAGGCGGTCAAGGAGGTCGTCCACCAGCTCCGCCTGCGCGACATCGGCGGGATCATCGTCATCGACTTCATCGACATGGCGAACCCGAAGAACCGCGCCACGGTCGAGGTGGCTCTGAAGACCGAGTTCGAGCGAGACCGGACGAAGACGTACGTCGTCGAGATCTCCCCGCTCGGGCTCGTCGAGATGACCCGCCAGAACGTGACCGAGGGGCCGCGCGAGATCCTGACCCAGAAGTGCCCAACGTGCGCCGGTGACGGCATCGTCCTCTCGGACACATCCGCCGCGGTCGACGCCGAGCGGCGCTTGCGCGCGCTGGCCGCGTCCGCGAAGCGCGGGGTCGAGGCCTTCCGCGTCGAGCTCGAGGAGCACGTCGCCGCGCACCTCGTCGGGCCCGGGGCGAGCCGCCTGGCAGAGATCGAGGCGCTTGCAAAGCGCCGCTTCTTCGTCGAGGGAAAGGCCGGGCTGCCGCTCGACCACTTCGCAGTTCTCGCCGAGGGCAAGCTGGCCGACATCGCGCCCGAGAGCCCGGTCGCCGAGGGCCAGGAGGTGCGGGTGGAGCTCGTCGAGGTCGGCCTGCACGACCTCGACGCGGGAATGGGCAAGCTCGACGGCATCTCGGTCTCCGTCGCCGACGCTGCGAAGCTCGTCGGCAAGAAGGTGAAGGTGCGTGTCGAGCGCGTGCTCGACGGGACGGCGTACGCGACGCTCGTTCAGCCCGCTTCGGCGGCGATGGACGGCCCGATCACCGCCGAGGCCGAGGCCGAGAAGCCGACGCGGGCGCCTCGCAAGAAGCAGCCCGAGGGCAAGGCGGAGGCGGCGACGGAGGAACCGGAGCCGCGCGAGGCAGAGAAGCCCACGCGCGCGCCGAGGAAGAGGATCGAGCCGAAGGTGGAGGCGGAGGCGCCTGCCGGGGAGGCCGCTTCCGAGGAGGCCGCTTCCGAGGAGGCCGCTCTGGAGCAGCCCTCCGCGGAGCAGCCTGCCGCGGAGCAGCCCGCCGTGGACGAGATGCCGAAGCGCAAGACCAGGCGTGGCTCCCGCGGCGGCCGCGGCCGGAAGCGGAAGCCGAAGCCCCCGGCGGCCACGACGGACGTAGCGGCCGACGGGAAGCCCGAGGGGGAAGCGGCCCCGGCCCCGACCATCCACGTGCCGGCTCCGGATCTGGGCCGAGAGGACGGGGCGGAAGCCGCCGAGCCCGCCGCGGACGGCGCGCAGCCGGTCAAGAAGAAGCGGACGAGGCGCGGCAGCCGAGGCGGCCGCGGGCGGCGCAAGAAGACCCCGGCGCCGGCAGTCGAGTCGGAGGCCGAGCCGCTACACTGACCGCTCGCGGGCTCGAGCCCGCGTTCGCACAAGATGGAGAGCTACGCGATCATCTCGATGGGTGGCAAGCAGTACCGCGTCCGCGAGGGCGAACGGCTGCTCGTCGACCGCGTCAAGACGGACGAGGGCAAGACGTTCCATCCCGCGCTCCTCTTCCTGGGCGGGGACGGCAAGGCGGACCTGAAGCCGAAGGTCCAGGTCACCGCGCGCGTCGTCGAGCACGTCCTCGGCGACAAAGTCAGGATCGGGAAATACCGCCCGAAGAAGGGCTATCGGCGGCACACCGGCTTCCGGAGCCGCCTCTCGCAGATCGAGATCGAGTCGATCGGCGAAAAGACCGCCGGGCGCGCGGCGAAGCCCAGGGCCAAGGCCGAGCCGGCGAAGAAGCCGGCCGCGCGCAAGCCGGCAACGACGACGAGAAAGAAGGCGGAGTAATGGCGCACAAGAAGGGTCTCGGCTCGTCGCGGAACGGGCGCGACTCGCAGGCCAAGCGCCTCGGCGTGAAGATCTTCGACGGCCAGCAGGTAACGGCGGGGATGATCCTCGTCCGCCAGCGGGGCAGCAAGTTCCGGTCAGGCCCCGGCACGGGCATGGGCCGAGACGACACGATCTTCGCCAAGCGCGACGGCAAGGTCGCATTCCAGGCGAGCGGCGAGCGCCGCGTCGTCGCGGTTACCGACTAAAGAGCTACAGCGCGTATGTTCCATGACCGCGCCCGCATCCGGGTGCAGGGCGGTCGCGGCGGCGACGGAGCGCTGAGCTTCCGGCGTGAGAAGCACGTCCCGAAGGGCGGCCCGGACGGTGGCGACGGCGGGCCGGGGGGCGACGTCGTCCTCGTTGCCGACCCGGACCTGCGCGACCTCTCGCGGTTCCGCTCGAAGCGCCTCGTCGAGGCCGGCCGCGGACGGCCTGGAGGGGGCTCAGGAAAGCACGGCGCCGCAGGGGACGACGTCGAGCTTCGCGTCCCCGCCGGCACGCAGATCCTCGACAGCGGGAAGCTCGTGGCCGACCTGGCGAGCCCGGGCGCGCGCGTCGTCCTCGGGCGCGGCGGCGCGGGCGGGCGCGGCAACCGCCGTTTCGCGAGCTCGACGAGGCAGGCGCCGCGCTTTGCCGAGGTCGGGCTGCCGGGCGAGGAGGCCGAGCTCGAGCTCCGGCTGAAGCTCCTCGCCGACGCGGCGCTCGTCGGCCTCCCCAACGCGGGCAAGTCGTCGCTCCTCGCCCGGATCTCGAATGCTCGCCCGAAGGTCGCCGAGTACCCGTTCACGACCATCGAGCCGGTGCTGGGGACGCTCGACTCGCCCCACGGGCGCCAGCTCGTCGTCGCCGACGTGCCGGGGCTGATCGAGGGCGCGAGCCGCGGGCTCGGGCTCGGACACGAGTTCCTGGCCCACCTCGAACGGGCGCGCCTGCTCGTCCACGTCGTCGACGTAGCCGAGGGCGAGCCCGCCGAGCGGCTCGCGGCGATCGACCGTGAGCTTGCCGCCTACGGCGCAGGACTGGACGCGCTGCCGCAGGTCGTCGTGCTGAACAAGGTCGACCTCGTCCCCGAGCCGCCCGAGCTGGGAGTCGAGGACGAGCGGATCAGGGCGGTCTTCGCGGTCTCGTGCGCGACAGGCGCCGGGATCGACGGCTTCCGCCGCTCGCTCTTCGAGCACTGTCCTCCGCAGGAGGCGCCACCGGCGGCCCGGCCCGAAGGGCTTGCCGACTTCCTCGTCTACCGGCCGAAGCCGCGCAACCGCCGCTTCCGCATCCTCAGGACCGACCGAGGTTTCCGCGTCGCGGGCCGCCCGCCGGGCGACGAGGAGCTGGCCACTGCGCTCCGCGCCGCCGGCGCGAAGCCGGGCGACGAAGTGGCGATAGGGGACGAGGTGGTGGAGATGTCTTGACCGGCTTGCTGGGCGGCGCGTTCGATCCCCCGCACAACGGGCACGCGGCCCTCGCGCGGGCCGCTCTCGAGCAGCTGCCGATCGAGCGGCTCGTCGTGCTCGTGACGGAGCGCCCAGGTCATCGAGAGGTGATTGCGGACGCACAGACTCGCCTGCGGCTCGCGCGGGCCGCGTTCGAGGACCTGGAGGGCGTCGAGGTCGAGCTCGACCCGCACGCCTTCACAGTCGACGCCGTCCGCGGGGGGCGCTTCGGAGACGCGCTGTTTGTCGTGGGGGCCGACCAGGGCGGGGGCTTCTCGACCTGGAAGGATCCCGAAGAGTTGCTGAAGTGGGTGCGCCTCGCGGTCGGCACTCGCTCCGGCTATCCGCAACCCGAGCTGGAGCGGTTCGGCGACCGGGTCGCCTTCTTTCAGCTCGACTCGCCGGCGGTCTCGTCGAGCGAGGTTCGCGCCCGCGTAGGCCGCGGCGAGCCGGTCGACGAGCTCGTGCCGCCGCCCGTGGCAGCGCTTATCGAGGACCTGGGCCTATATGGCTAGCTCGACGGAAGGCACGTCCTCCCAGAGCTCTTCGAGCCGGTAGTACTCGCGCGTCTCAGGCGTGAAGACGTGGAGGACGACGTCGAGGTAGTCGGCGACGATCCAGGTACCCTCGGCCCCGCCGTCGACGGAGAAGGGGAGGAGGTCCTCGCCGTGCTTCAGGCCGTGCCGGACCTCCTCGTAGATCGCCTTCGTCTGGCGGGCGTTCTGGCCCGAGCAGAGGACGAAGAAGTCGGTGTATGTGCACACCGGCCGCATGTCGAGGATGAGGATGTCCTGCGCCAGCTTCTCCTCGGCGAGGCCGGCGATTCGGCGTGCTTGTTCGAGTGAGTTCAGGGGTTCGCTGGTTCCTTTCCGTCCGGCTCAATTGTAGCCCGCGTCGCTGTCAGTTCGGACTGTCCAAACCGGCCACGGCCCAGCCGAGGCGCTCGCTATGTTGGCTTCGATGACAACGGATCAGAAAGGAGCAATCGCGGAGGCGGCCATCGCGTGTGAGGCGATCAAGCTCGGCATCGAGGTTTACAGGCCGGTCGCCGAGGGCGGGCGGTTTGACATGATCTTCTTGCTCGGCGGGCGGCTGGTACGCGTTCAGTGCAAATGGGCAGCCCTCCACGGCGACACCCTCTCGATCCGCTCCTGCTCATCTCGACGAGTCCGAAGCGGGCACCGGAAGCGGTCGTATACGGCCGATGAGATCGATGCCTTTGCGGCGTACTGCGCTGGCCTTGATCGGTGCTTCTTCCTCCCAATCGAGCTGTTCCCGCAGCAACGCGAGATCCGGTTGCGAGTAACGCCGTCGCGAAACAGTCAGAAGCGCGGGATCAACTGGGCAGATGATTTCGACTTCGCGGCTAGACTTGGACGGCACCACGGGGCCATAGCTCAGTTGGGAGAGCGTCTGAGTGGCACTCAGAAGGTCGCCGGTTCGAGCCCGGCTGGCTCCATCGAGTCGCGAAAGCCCTGCAGAGCGCCTTCGACCTCGACGCGTAAGGGGACGTACTGAGTCCTGCCGTGGTCACTCCGCCCGTGAGTGCAGGTTCACATCCTGCCCTTCTAATTAAAGGCCGCATTTGCTGGCCTTTTGTGTGAGTTCGAAGAGCGGTGGGCCACCGGCAGGGGCCGCAAGATCGAAGTTCCGCCACCCCGTCGTACTCTTATTGCGTGCTCACTTGCCCCCGCTGCGGTCAAGAGAACCCGGACGGCTTCCGCTTCTGCGGCGCCTGTGCCGCTCCATTGGCCGAGGAAGCGCCCGTGTCGCGCGAGGAGCGCAAGGTCGTGACCGTTCTCTTCGCCGACCTTGTGGGCTTCACGAGCCGGGCCGAGCAACTCGACCCCGAGGACGTGCGCGCGACGCTTGCGCCCTACTACGCGCGCCTTCGCTCCGAGCTCGAGCGCTTCGGCGGTACCGTGGAGAAGTTCATCGGCGACGCCGTCATGGCGCTCTTCGGCGCTCCCGTCGCGCACGAGGACGACCCCGAGCGGGCGGTACGTTCGGCGCTCGCGATCCGCGACGCCATCGCCGAAGACGACGCCGATCTGCAGGTGCGGATCGCCGTCAACACCGGCGAAGTGCTCGTCGCTCTCGGCGCTCAGCCGAGCGCGGGCGAGGGTATGGCCTCAGGCGACGTCGTCAACACAACCGCCCGCCTCCAGAGCGCAGCGCCCGTCAACGGGATCCTCGTCGGCGAGACGACGTACCGCGCGACCCGTGCGGCGATCGACTACCGCGAGGCGGAGCCCGTGCAGGCAAAGGGGAAGAGCGAGCCCATTAGCGTGTGGGAGGCGGTCGAGGCGCGCTCGCATGTCGGAGTCGACAGGGTCCAGGCGCAAACGCCGCTCGTCGGGCGAAGACGCGAGCTCGACCTCCTGCTCGGCACGCTGGCGCGCGTTCGCCAGGAGCGAGGACCGCAGCTCGTGACGCTCGTCGGCGTACCCGGCATCGGCAAGAGCAGGCTCATCTTCGAGCTCTTTCAGGCAGTCGAGACTGATCCCGAGTTGATCTTCTGGCGCCGCGGCCGCTCGCTGGCGTACGGCGAAGGCGTGACCTTCTGGGCTCTCGCCGAGATGGTCAAGGCGCACGCGGGGATCCTGGAGACGGACGCGGCCGAGGAGACCCAGGACAAGCTTCGAAGCGCCGTTTTCGACGCCGTCGGCGACGCTGCCGACGCTTCCTGGGTGGAGCGTCACCTTCAGCCCCTTGTCGGCCTCGGCGGCGACAGCGAGTTCGGCGAGGACCGTCGCGCCGAGAGCTTCGCCGCCTGGCGCCGCTTCTTCGAGGCGCTCGCGGAACAGGCCTTGCTCGTCCTCGTATTCGAGGACCTGCACTGGGCCGACGATAACCTGCTCGACTTCGTCGACCATCTCGTGGACCGGGCGACGGGAGTGCCCGTGCTCGTGGTCGCCACGGCTCGGCCCGAGCTGCTCGAGCGCCGGCCCGGTTGGGGTGGGGGCAAGCGGAATGCGCTGACGACCTCGCTCTCGCCCCTGACCGACGAGGAGACAGCACGCCTGCTCGCGGTGCTGCTCGAGACAGCCGTCCTGCCGGCGGAGAGTCAGGCCGCTCTTCTCTCGAGGGCCGGCGGCAATCCCCTCTACGCCGAGCAGTACGCGCGCATGTTCGCGGAGCGCCGGGAGGGCGCCGAGCTGCCGCTGCCCGAGACCATCCAGGGCATCGTCGCGGCGCGGCTCGACGGCGTAGCCGCCGAGGAGAAGGCGCTGCTTCAGGACGCCTCCGTGCTCGGAAAGGTGTTCTGGTCGGGCGCGCTTGCGTCAATCGGCGGGGTCGACAGGTTCAGCGTCGGGGAGCGTCTGCACACTCTCGAGCGGAAGGAATTCGTCCGCCGCGAACGGCGCTCGTCCGTCGCCGACGAGGAGGAATACTCGTTCGGCCACACGCTCGTTCGCGACGTCGCCTACGCGCAGATCCCGCGGGCCGCCCGGGCTGAGAAGCACCGGCTGGCCGCCGAATGGCTCGAGTCGCTCTCCCTCGACCGAGGCGAGGATCAGGCCGAGATGCTCGCCCACCACTATCTGAGCGCGCTCGAGCTCGCTCGCGCCGCCGGACAAGTGAGGCCGGAGCTCGAGGAGCGGGCGCGCGTTGCCTTCCGGGAGGCGGGCGACCGCGCGTCGCGGCTGCACGCCGTTGCCGCGGCGGCCCGGTTTTATGAGGCTGCGCTCGAGCTTTGGCCGCGCGACGATCCGGAGCGGCCGGTGCTGCTCCTTCGCTACGGCAGGACGCGCAGCGACGACCCCAGCCTCGACGAGCGGATTCTCGAGGAGGCGCACGACGATCTTCTGGCGGGCGGCGATACGGGCGGAGCCGCCGAAGCGCAAGTCGTCCTAGCCAACGTCTGGTGGGCCCGCGGCCGCCGCGAGCGCGTCCTCGAACACATGGAACGCGCCGTCGGTCTAGTCCGCGCCGAAGGCGCCTCCTCGTCGAAGGCGTTCGTACTGGCCAACGCCTCCCGCATCGCGATGCTCTCCGGGCAGCTCGAGCAGGCCATCGAGGTTGGCTCGGAGGCGCTGAGAATGGCCGAGGAGCTCGGCCTCGAGGAGCTGCAGGCGGTCGCGCTGATGAAGATCGGCACGGCCCGAGCGCTCATGGGCGATCGCGGCGGGCTGGAGGAGCTCGAGCGGAGCTTCGAGATCGCCGAGGCGATCAACTCGCACGAGAGCTGGGGGACACTGGTCAACCTGGGGTCTATGCATGCGGAGTTCGGCGAGCTCGAGCGCGCCTGGGAGCTGCACCAGCAGAGCCGCGAGTTGGCCGATCGGTTCGGCGTCGCCTCCGACATCCGTTGGGAGCGAGCCGAGCAAGCAGCCTACTGTTACTACCGGGGCCTCTGGGACGAGTCTCTCCGCTACGCGGACGATTTCATCGCAGAATCCGAGACGGGCTCGCCGCACTACCTCGAGAGCCTCTGCCGTGACGTGCGCGGCCGTATCCGGCTCGCGCGAGGCGACGTGCACGGCGCGCGCGAAGATGCGGCGAAGCAACTCGAGCTGGCGCGAGTCGCCGGGGAGCCGCAGGTGCTCGCCTCGGCGATCTCGTTCCAGGCGTGGACGCTCGCTGACGCAGGCCGAGAGCGTGAGGCTGACGGGCTCGTGAGCGAGCTCTTGGCGTTGTGGAGCGAAGGATTCCTCAGGGGCTTGTCCGCAGCGCTCGATGTTGCATGGACAGTGCGGGCGCTGCATCGCGAGGCGGATCTCCTCGAACTCCTCGACCATGAGGCGACCCTCACACGGTGGTTCGAGGCGTCTCGGCGTGTGGTTTCCGGCAACCTTCTTGGAGCCGCAGACCTCTGCGCCGAGATCGGTTCGCTCCCGGACGACGCGTACGCACGCCTCCGTTCAGCCGAGATCTTCGCGCACGAGGGCCGTCGAGCGGATGCGGATGCGCAGCTCAAGCGTGCTCTCGCCTTTTACGGCTCGGTCGGCGCGGCGGCATACGCGCGCCGAGCAGAAGTGTTGCTCGCCCCTTCTGCCTAGGCGATGGTCCGGGCGATTTCATCTCCGACGACCTCCGCGAGCAGACCGCCCGAACTCGCTAGGCGTCGGCAGAGACGCCAGCCCGTTGCGCGCAAAGGAGAAGCGCCGCGCGGAGGTCCGCACTATCGTTGCGCGCACGCGGAGGGACGAGCCCAGTAGAGCGATCGAGCACGGGCAGGTGGCGCTTGCGCGCGGCGCATGGGCCGAGGCACGGGCGCGGTTCGCCGAGGCGCTCGCGCAGGCGGAGACGCCGGAGGCGTACGAGGGGGCGGGCCTCGCCGCTCGCTACGAGCTCGATGCGGAGGCGGCGATCGAGGCGCACGAGCGCGGCTACCGCCTCGCCCGCTCGCTCGGCGATGACGCGACTGCCGCACGGCTCGCGATTCAGCTCGGGCACGACGCGTACGCATTTCGGGGGCCGGCCGAGGCCTCGGGCTGGGTCGAGCGCGCCGCGCTGCTGGTAGAGGGGGAGCCGCCGAGCGTTGCGGCCGCGTGGGTGTCAGTGCTGCGCGCACAGTTCGCGCTCGCCGGCCATGACCCTGATTCGGCTCAGGCGGAGTCGGCGCGCGCGCTCGCGCTCGCACGCGAGTTGGGAGCGGTCGACGTCGAGATGCTCGCGCTCTCGGTCAACGGCCTCGCTCTGGTCAGCGCCGGCGAGATCGGGGACGGCATGCGGCGGCTCGACGCCGCTGCGGCCGCCGCGGTCGGCGGCGAGATGACCGATGCGGACACGATCGAGACGGTGTGTTGCCACATGATCGACGCCTGCAAGCTGGTCCGCGACCTCGAGCGGGCGAACGAGTGGTGCCTTCGCGTGCGCGACATCGCGACGCGCTTCGCGGACCGTCAGATGTTCTCGATCTGCCGGACGGCCTACGCGGATGTGCTGCTGTGGCACGGCGACTGGGAGCGCGCGGACGAGGAGCTCACGGCGGCGGTAGACGAGCTCGGCGCGCTGCGGCCGGGGCGCGACATCGAGCCGCTCGCGCGCCTCGCCGAGCTGCGGCGTCGGCAGGGACGGACCAGCGAGGCTGAGGAGCTTCTCCCGCGCGTGGAGTCGCACCGCTTCCACGCCCTCCTCACCGGGCTGCTGGCACTCGACCGCGGAGATGCCGAGACCGCGGTGGACGCGGCGGAGCGCCTTCTGCGTCGCGTCGGCGATGCGGGCCGTTTCGAGCGCGTGGCCGGGCTCGACCTGCTGGTGCGCGCCGCGGTTGCAGGCGGCGACGAGGGGTCCGCCCGCAAGGCCGCGGACGAGATCGCCGCGATCGCGGCGGCATGCCCCAACGCGCCGCTGCGCGCGGCGGCACTGCTCGCCGAGGGACGGGTCGCCGTTGCGGTCGGCGAGGCCACCACTGCCGGCCCGCTCCTCGAGGACGCCGCCGATCTATTCGACGCGGCCGGCGCCCGCTACGACGCCGCGCTCGCGCGGCTCGAGCTCGCCTCCGTGCTGCGCGTGGCCGGACGTGACGTTCCGGCGGGGAAGGCCGAGGCGCGCGCGCGGAAGGCGCTGGAGGAGCTCGGCGCCCGCGCACCCGAGGCGCGCGTCGGCGGGCTCTCGGCGCGGGAGGCCGAGGTGCTTCGGCTGGTCGCACGCGGACTCTCGAACGACGACATCGCCCGCGAGCTCGTCCTCAGCGTGCGCACCGTCGAGCGCCACGTGGCCAACATCTACCTCAAGGTCGGCGCCTCGGGCCGCACGGGACGTGCGATCGCGACCGCCTGGGCGCACGCGCACGGGATTACGTAGCGGGCGCGGCAACTTGGGTACCGGCACCGATGCGCGACCAGCCGGGCGCGCCTAGCCTCGGTCTCGAGCCAACCCACGAGCAACAGGAGGCGCGACATGCCGAAGGTATCGAAAGAGACCGCGTCAGAGACGATTGAGCTTGAGGGCCTCGAGGTTCAGCTGGAGCACCTCGAGGGCGGTTATTCCGTCTGCTTCGAGTCGCACACGGCGGACGCCGACCTCGCCGACCTCTTCCGCGGGCTGCCGGACGACCGCTCGCAGCTCCCACGTTGGGGCTATGTGATCGAGGGAAAGATGGCCTTCCGGTTCGCGGACCGCGAGGAGACCTACGCGGCAGGCGATGCCTACTACGTGCCGCCGGGCCATACGCCGATCCATTTCGCGGGGTCGGAGATCGTCGAGTTCAGCCCGACGGACGCACTCGGCGAGACAATCGGGGTCGTCCTCGAGAATCTCCGCGCCGCCGGCGTCGAGGCGTAACTCAGATGATGTGCGCGCGTCTGCTGACGAGGGGCAGGACCGTCACGAGGAGGTAACGATGAACTACCGGCTCGCGTACGCGGTCGGCTTTCACCCCTTAGCCGGCTGCTTCTCGCAAAGAGCGCGAAAAGCCTTCCGCCTTGCCGCAAGGCGGACGCTGGCCGGGCATCCATCTACCAGAGGCGGATGGCCAATCGGGAGTGGAAGGGAAACGAGCCCGAGCACGAAGACGAGGAGTCTCCGCCGGGCGATTTCATCTCCGACGACCTCCGCGAGCAGACCGCCCGCTTCCTCGACGAGGTGAGGCGGCGTCTGAGCCGCTGCGAGGCCAACACAGGCCCGAAGCTAGGCCCTCCCAAGCGTCGCGAACGGTAGAGATCCCCTCGTGCGAGGGATGTTGCCGGGACGCCCCTGGACACGATGCTGTGAGCGAGTCAGCGGCAGGCTCACACCCGCAACCATGGCCTCAGACCGCAGACGCCTACCCCTTTTGCTTGCCGCCTTCGCGGGCGTCGTGCTCGCCTTCGCCGCGCCCGCACAGGCCGCGCTCACTTCACCGGTCCTCCTCGACCCCGGCGCCGGCGCGACCGTCGAGGCGCTGCCCCCGTTCTCGTGGAGCCCCGTCCCGGGCGCCGACTCGTACGAATTCCAGGTCGCGGCGGACCAGAACTTCAACTCGCCGGTCCTAGGACGAGGCGAGGGCAGCTTCTCCACCCGCAATACTCGTGCGACGCTCAAGAAGACGCTTCCGAACGGGACGTACTGGTGGCGCGTCCGGGCGACGACGAAGACCGGCGGCACCTCGCCCTGGACGGCGCCGCGCTCCCTCCGCAAACTCTGGACGGCCTCGCCGAGCACGCTTTCGCCTGTGCCGGGCTTTGGCTTCACGTTCCCCGGTGCGCCGATCAAGCTGGGCTGGTCCCCCGTCCCCTACGCCGGCAGCTACATGTTCTCGCTCGCCAGCGACCCCGCGCTCGCGAACATCGTCGAGAACGCAGGCCAGCCCGTCGAGACGTGGGCGACCAACTACGTGCCCGTCTTCAACCTGCTCCCGTCGGGTACGTACTACTGGAACGTCGTCCCCGTCGACTCCGAGGGGAACAGGGGCGCGCCGTCGCCCGTTTCCTCCTTCACCTGGACATGGCCCTCGGCGACGACCCCGCATGTGACCGACCTGATGGCCGCCACCGAGATGTTCGATCCGCAGTTCTCCTGGGATGCCGTGCCGGGCGCGACCCGTTACGAGGTCGAGGTCAACTCCTCGGTGGACTTTGCGCCGGGCTCGAAGGTCTGCTGCACGCAGACGACCATCTCGACCTCGCTCGCGCCGACGGTCGTCTTTCGAGACAACACGTACTACTGGCGCGTGCGAGCACTCGACGCCGCCGGCAACGCGGGCGTCTGGAACCGCGGGCCCGACTTCGTGAAGACCTTCGACAAGGTGCCGCCGGTGACCGCGCCAAGCATCAAGAACCTGCACATGCGCGATAACCTGGTCGACCCCGGGACGGACGTCGATCCCGTCACGGCCGGCTACCAGACGAACGTACCGATCCTCGCCTGGGACCCGGTGCCGGGCGCCTCGAGCTATCTGGTCGATGTCGCTCAGCTCAGCGGCGGGATCTGCAACTGGGGCGCGGCGCTGACGTCCTGGCGCGTGACGACCTCGGTGCCTTCGTGGTCGCCGCTCGGAGTGGGCTGGAACAACGTCAAGCCGTATCCCGATGCGATGCAGGTCGCGTACGACTCCGGTACCGGCCTCGCGCTGAACCAGGCCTACTGCGCCCGCGTGCGGGCTCGCGGCGAGCGCGACACGACGCTCCAGGAGGTGTACGGCGACTTCACTCGTCTCGACGACGGCACCGGTGCCGCGTTCCAGTGGACGGGCTACCCGGCCGGCGGCTCGTGCACGCCCTCCTGCAACGTGGGCTACCCGGGGGCCGACGACTACGTCCTGCCGATCCGCGGGACGACCACGAGCCGCACGCCTCTCTTCACGTGGCGCCCGCTCGCCGGACGGGCGAGCTACTTCGTCCTCGTCTCGAAGGACGCGAACTTCAGCAATCTCGTCGACTACGCGTTCACGCAGGTGCCTGCGTACTCGCCTCGCAGCCTCGCTCGACCGACGACCTACCCGGACGAGACGACCCTCTACTACTGGGCCGTGCTGCCGGCGACGGGCGCGAACGGGAGCGGCGCGGTCGGCGATCCACTCTCGGCCGCGGCCTCGAACTTCCAGAAGGCCTCGACTCCGCCGGCGCAGGTCTCGCCGGCGAACGGCGCGTTGCTGACCGACCAGCCGATCTTCCGGTGGACGTCGGTCGAAGGCGCCCGTCGCTACCGCTTCCAGGTCGCCCAGGAGCCGACCTTCGCCACACCGCTAGAGGACGTGACGACCGCCTCCACCTCGTACACCCCCTTCACGACGCACCCGGCCGACACGACGCTCTACTGGCGAGTGCGGGCCGACGACGAGAACTTGATCGGCCTCAACTGGTCGACAGTGCGCACCTTCCAGCGACGGCTGCCGACGCCGACGCCCTCGGCAGACAACGCGACGAGCGGCGACTTCACGCCGGCCTGGTCGTGGTCGAGCGTGACGGGCGCCTCCGGTTACACGTTCTCGATCGACGGGCCGGACGGCAACCACAAGGAGTGGTCGAACCTCAGGCTGTCCTCCGTCGCCTTCGTCTACCTCTTCGGCCCCGGCATCTGGCGCTGGCACGTACGCGCCGAGTTCCCGAAGCTCCCCGCTGGCTTCGTCACCGGGCCCTGGTCGTCCTACGTTCCCTTCACGCGAACGCTCAGCGAGCCGAGCGCGGCTCGGACGAGCTTCTCCGGCAATCACGTGCTCCTCTCCTGGGGCTGGAAGCTCGGCGCGAAGAACTTCCGCGTCCAGATCTCCACCCGGCCTGACTTCGCCTTCACGGTTGAGGACGTCACGACCGACAACACGAGCTACGCGCCGCTCCTCATGCACCCGAGCTACCTGGCCGGCGGCTCGCTCTACTGGCGCGTGGCTGCGATGGACAAGTCGATGAACCTCGGCGACTGGACGCAGGCGCAGCAGATCGACATCGCGCAGCGGCTGCGCGTAGCGGTCAACCGCGCCCTTCTTCGCCGCCGGACCACACGCGTGCTCGTGACGATCTCCGATCCGACGGGGAAGGCTGTCGCGGGCGCCACTGTCCGAGTCTCGGGGGCCGGGCTTCGCCCGCGGGTCGGGCGCACGAACGGGCGCGGCAGGGTTTCGTTCCGCCTCCGCCCGCGGAAGCGCGGCCGGGTCGTCTTCCGCGCGAGCAAGGCCGGCTACGCAGCGGGCGCGCTCTCGATGCGGATTCGGTAGAGCGGACTCGGGCCCGGCGTACAATCGAGACGTGGAGGGGCCCGTCAAGGTCGCTTGCGTCCAGGCCGAGCCGGTCGTGCTCGATCGCGAGGCGACGATCGACAAGCTCTCGAAGCTGACGGCGGAGGCCGCCGGAGAGGGAGCCTCGCTCGTCGTCTTCCCGGAGGTGTTCGTCTCCGTCTACCCCTCGTCCGTCTGGGCGAAGGCGTTCGCGGGCTGGGCCGATCCGCGGGTGAAGGAAGCGTTCGCGCGGCTGTCAAGGGAAGCCTTGACGGTGCCGGGTGAGGCGTCCGACCGGATTGGCGCCGTCGCCGCAGAGCACGGCGTCTGGCTCCTAACCGGAGCGACGGAGAGCGACCCCGAGCGCTCCGGCACGCTCTACAACACCCTCCTCTACTACGCGCCCGATGGGAGGCTGGCCCTCCGGCACCGAAAGCTCGTCCCGACGAACCACGAGCGGCTCGTCTGGGGGCCGGGAGACGGGAGCGGCCTGCGCGCGATCCCCACTGAGCTCGGCCGGATCGGCGGGCTCATCTGCTGGGAGAACTACATGCCGCTGGCGCGCTTCGCCCTCTACGAGTCGGGTGTCGAGATCTACGTCGCCCCCACCGCGGACGACGGCGAGGCCTGGCAGGCGACGCTCGTCCACATCGCGCGGGAGTCGCGCGCCTTCGTGCTCGCACCGTCGCACTACCAGCGGGCGGCCGCCTACCCGGACGATTTCCCGCTGCGCGACGAGCTGGAGGGCCATGACGTGATCGGCCGCGGCGGGAGCGCCATCCTCGCCCCGGACGGCTCATACCTCGCGGGGCCGCTCTACGACGAGGAGGGCGTGCTCTACGCCCAGCTCGACCCGGGGATGCTGCGCGCCGAGCGCCAGCGCTTCGACCCGGCCGGCCACTACCACCGGCCCGACATCCTCCGGCTCCGCGTGAACGGGCCGCGCGAACCGCGCCGCGAGCGCCCGGCTCCTCTCTAGGAGGGTTTGGCGAAATACAGTGCTGTGCCGCCGGGCCGCGCTGCTCGCCCCGAGGCGGCGTCCTCAGTCGCGCCGATAGCGAACTGCTATCGGCGCTCCCTGCGTCCTTGCCTCGGAACGACCATCGCACCCCGGCGACGAGCAGTATTCCGCCAAACCCTCCTAGCGTCGAGAGGGGCGGAGTTACACTTCCGGCGGTGGTCGAGCTTGTGTTCATGCTGCTGATCCTCAAGCTGCCGCTCCTCTACCTGGGCGCCGTCTGCTACTGGGCGATCAAGGCGGAGCCGAAGCCGCTCGAGGGGGCTCGCCTGCCGGTCCCGGTTGCGCCTGGGCCCCGAACGCCGACTCGGCGGCCGCGGCGCAGAAGTCCGCACGGCGGGCCGCGGCGCCGCGAAGCGCGCGTCGCGCGCGCCGCCCGTGTCGGGCCTGTTCCATGAGCACGCCGCTCGACCGGCAGCGGCCGGGGGAGGCCGTCGCCGGCTTCCTCGCCGCGATCTCGCTGACGGCGAGCGCTGTCGCAACCGTCTACAGGCCGGTTCGCCTCGCGCCGTTCGCGATCCTCGTCGCGATCGTCGCCGCAGGCCTCGGAGGCCGCCATGCGCGCCTCGCGGCCTTCGCCGTCGCGGTGGGGTCGATCTGCTGGCTCGTCGGGATGGCAGTCGCCGTTCTTACTTCGAGTCCGATCTATTGACGGCGGCAAGAGCCGGCCGTGGACGCGAGAGGGTCTCGGGCTGGTAGAACGAACCGTGTGAACGTGCACGACGTCGACGGCCTGAACGTGGGCTATGCGCAGGTGCTCCTCGAGGAGTACCTCGACAACCCGGAAGCGGTCCCCACCGAGTGGCGTGAGCTCTTCGAGAGCGGGGATCCGCGGCTCGCCGAGGCGCTGCCCGGCCTGGCCCGGCTTCTCGAGACGCTCCGACCGGACGGCAACGGAGCACCGGCTGCGCCCGCCGTGCCGCCCGTGCCTGCGCCCGTGCCCGCTGAAGTCGCCCCGGTGGCGCCCGACGAGACCCTGCTCGGCGCCGTTGCGGCGGCGATGGCGCTCGTCAAGGCGTACCGGATGCACGGGCATCTCGCCGCACACCTCGACCCGCTCGGCTCCGAGCCCGTCGGCGACCCGGCGCTCGAGCCCGAGCTCCTCGTCCCGAAGCTGACGCCCGAGCTCCAGGCGCAGATCCCCGCGTCCGTGCTCCGCGTCGGCGCCGAGGGTGAGACGCTCGCCGACGTTCTTCCGAAGCTGCGCGAGATCTACTGCGGGACGATCGCCTACGAGATCGAGCACATCTCCGACCACCAGGAGCGCGTCTGGCTGCGGCACGCGATCGAGTCGGGGCGCTTCCGGCAGCCGCTCTCGGCGGACGAGCGCCGCCGGCTGCTCGAGCGGCTGACCGAGGTGGAGGGCTTCGAGCACTACCTGCGTCGCGCTTTCCTCGGGCAGAAGCAGTTCTCCGTCGAGGGTCTCGACGTGCTCGTGCCGATGCTCGACGAGGGGCTCGAGCTCGGCGCGGAGGCGGGTGCCCACGAGGTCGTGATCGGCATGGCCCATCGCGGTCGCCTGAACGTCCTCGCCCATATCATCGGTCGCCCGTACGAGGAGATCCTCCGCGAGTTCGAGGGCGAGCGGACGATCGAGGCCGTCGCCGCCACCGCCGAGGGGGCGAGCGGCGACGTCAAGTACCACCTCGGCGCGATCGGCCGCCGCCGGACCGCCGCCGGCGAGGTGACGGTCATGCTCGCGGCCAACCCGAGCCACCTCGAGGCGGTCGACCCAGTCGTCGAGGGGATCGCGAGAGCGGAGCAGACCGATCGCTCAACGCCCGAGGGCACCCACGATCCGAGCGTCGCCCTTCCGATCCTCATCCACGGCGATGCGTCCTTCCCGGGGCAGGGGGTGGTAGCCGAGACGCTCAACCTCGAGGCCCTCCTCGGCTACACGACGGGCGGCACGCTGCACGTGATCGCGAACAACCAGGTCGGCTTCACGACCGACCCCGCCGACGGGCGCTCGACCCGCTACTCGAGCGACCTTGCGAAGGGCTTCGACATCCCGATCGTCCACGTCAACGCCGACGACCCCGAGGCGGCGGTCTCCGCGATCCGCCTTGCGATGGCCTTCCGGCGTCGCTTCGGTCACGACGTTGTCGTCGATCTCGTCGGCTACCGGCGGCACGGCCACAACGAGGGCGACGAGCCGTCGTTCACCCAGCCGCTGATGGCCAAGCGGATCGCCGACCACCCCAGCGTCCGAGAGCAGTTCGCCGAGCGGCTCGTCTCCGCGGGCGAGGTCTCGCGCGAGGAGGCCGACCGGCTGGCCGCCGACCAGCAGGCCCGGATGCGGGCGGCTCACGAGACGCTCAAGACTTCGTTCGGCACCCCGCAGGCAGACGTAGGCGAGAGCACTCCGGCGGCGATCGACGCAAGCGTGGAAACGGCCGTCCCGGCCGAGAGGCTGCGCGAGCTGAGCGCCGAGCTCGTCCGGGTCCCCGAGGGCTTCACCGTGAACCCGAAGCTCGTCCGCATGCTCGAGCGGCGCGTCGAGGCGCTCGACGCCGGCGGGATCGACTGGGGACAGGCGGAGTCGCTCGCGCTCGCCAGCCTCCTCGTCGAGGGAATCCCCGTCCGCCTCACCGGCCAGGACACCGAGCGTGGAACCTTCTCGCACCGCCACCTCGTCCTCCACGACGCGCAGACCGGCGCCCAGCACGCGCCGATCAAGCAGTTGGCCGAAGCGGCGGCGTCCTTCGAGGCGTACAACTCGCCGCTCTCGGAGTTCGCGGCCCTCGGCTTCGAGTACGGCTACTCCGTGGCGGCGCCCGAGGCGCTCGTCCTCTGGGAGGCCCAGTTCGGTGACTTCGTGAACGGGGCGCAGGTCGTAGTCGACCAGTTCCTCGTCTCGGGGCTTGCGAAGTGGCGCCAGACCTCGCGGCTCACGCTGCTCCTGCCGCACGGCTACGAGGGCAACGGGCCCGAGCACTCGAGCGCGCGCCTCGAGCGGTTCCTCCAGCTCGCCGCACAGGAGAACATCCGGCTCGCGAACTGCAGCACCTCCGCGCAGTACTTCCACCTGCTCCGCCGGCAGGCCCTCGACCCGAGCGCACGCCCGCTCGTCGTGATGACGCCGAAGGGGCTGCTACGCCTGAAAGAGGCGTCCTGCGCGCTCGCCGACCTCGCGCAGGGCAGCTTCGCGCCCGTTCTCGACGACTCCGGGGTCGAGCGGGGGCTCGTCAGGCGGCTGGTCTTCTGCTCCGGGAGGTTCTACTACGACATCGCCGGCCACGAGCTGCGGTCGCAGGCGCCGACGGTCGCGGTCGCGCGCCTCGAGCAGCTCTACCCGTTCCCGGTCGAGGCCGCTGCCCGTCTCGTCTCCTCCTACCCAGCGCTCGAGGAGGTCGTCTGGGCTCAGGAGGAGCCTCAGAACATGGGCGCCTGGCGGGCGATCCGGCACCGGCTCGAGGAAGCGGTCGCCGGCCGGCCCCTCCGCTACGTGGGGCGGCCCTGGCGTGCGAGCCCGAGCGAGGGCTACCCGACCGCCCATCTGCGCGCCCAGGACCGAATCGCGCGCGAGGCGCTCTCGGTCTAGGCCTAGCGCCGCCGCCGCCGGCGCCTCGAAGCGGTCGCCTTCTTCGCGAGCCGGGGAAGTTGCTTCCTCGTCTCCGCAACGATGCGCCGGCGGTGCCTCGGAGGGATCCTCCGCCAGACGTCGATCGCGGTCAGAGCAATGCCCATGGGCCCGATGCGGCGCGCGAACAGGCGGCGGATGCGAGGCACGGCGGCATCCTACTCACCGCCGGTGAGAGCATCCGTCCGGGGGGCTAATCTCCGCGCCTTGCCCGGCTCCCCGCTAGAATCCGCCGCCGACCCCGCAACCGCGCACCTACCGACCGAGGGAGGATCGATGCCGGTAGAGACGCTTTCGCTCTTTGCCAACGTTATTCAGGATCACCTCGAGCTGAAACGCCGCAACTCGGAGCTCGAGCCGGATATGCCGCTGAACCACTACAAGTCCGCGGACCCGTTCGAGAATCACCCCCTCTTCAAGACGGAGGAGCAGGCCCGCATCGAGGACACGATGGACGGGGAGGAGTCGATCCCCGCCGAGGTACCGGTAAGCGCTCCCGAGCCGGAGCAGCCGGTCGACGAAGACACCCTCTGGGGTCGTTCGCGCGACTTCGACTGGGGCGACTAGCCCTCCTGGCCCGACGGCTCAGCTGGTTAGGGCCGGACGTTTTCGGGTAGGCCGTTCGAGACCCAGCCAGCGAGCCAGAGGAGTCAGATGCTACGCCTGCTCAGGTACGTGGGCCTCGGAGCCCTGATCGCCTATTTCTTCGATCCGGACAATGGACGCCGCCGCCGCGCGCTCGCGCGCGACCGGATTCCCGCATTCATGCGACGAGGCTCCGAGCGTGCGGAGCAGCTCGCGCACGCCGCCTCGGCCCGGGCCTCCGGCGTCAAGCAAAAGGTCAAGCAGCGCGGGGAGGAGGAGCCGCAGCCGGACGACGTGGGCGTCCCGGTCGCGCCAACCGCGCCCTGACAGCCTCGGTGGACAGCTAAGGACGCGCGGAGCGGACTGCGGCGAGGACGTGCTCGTCGCCGCCCTCGCGCAGGACGTCGGTGAGCCGGCGACCGCTGCCGAGGCCGGCACGCGCGTTCAGGAGCTCGTAGAGGCGGTTGTCGGCGAGGCCCGCGTCCCGGGCCGCGCGCACGAGCCGCGGCACGACCGGGGAGGGCCGCCAGTCCTCGTCGAACTGCCAGACGGGGTAGTAGTGCTCCTGCGAGCCTTCGGGCCGCACCGCGATCAGCTCGCCGTCGCGGCGCATCGCTTCCAGGCGGCGCGGCTCGACGGCGAGACGTTCGGCGAGCCAGGAAGCCGAAAGCGAGTCGCGCGCGATGCGAGCGTCCATACCGGGGCGGAGCCTAGAGGCGACCTCATGGCACCGCAAGCGGTGCCGTGGAGCCGTTCGAATTGAGTTCAGTTGTGTCGACCGGTCATTTCAGACGGACGCACGGGCAGAGCCCGTGCGTCCTGATGGCGGCACCGCAAGCGGTGCCTCGGAGCCGATGACCGACGTTCGCGAGCTCCTCCGCCGCGAGCCGGACCCCGCCGAGCACGCCGAGATCCGCGAGCTCTGGAAGCGCCACTCGATCGCCGAGAAGGCGCGCGACGTCTCCGGTCTCCTGGCGACGCTCACCGACGACTGCGTCTACGAGATCGTCGGGACGGGCCACGTCTGGCGGGGCCACGAGGGGGCGGCCCGCTTCTACGCCGGGCTCCTCGGCGCGTTTCCCGACGTCGACTTCCAGCTGACGGACATCGTCATCGGCCCGCAGGGCGTCTGCGAGGAGGCGCGCGTCACCGGCACACACGAGGCGGACTGGCTCGACTACCCGGCCAGCGGCGCCGCCGTCGAGTTCACGGTCGTCATCTTCTTTCCCTGGGATCCGGAGCGCAGGCTCTTCAAGGGAGAGAAGGTGTACGTCGACCTTCCGCGCAAATGAGCGGGGGCCCCGCGTGCTTCGCACGGCTTTAGGCGGGCAGGATCCCGAGCGCCTCGAGGCCGTCGATCGGCTCCTGGGCGCTACAGCTGCCGAACCCGACGAAGAGCTCCTGTCGGACGCGGGCGATCTCGCCGGTTGTCGCCGAGCGGCCGCGCCAGCTGAGGACGTCTGCGGTCACGCCGAAGGCAGACGGATCTTCCTCGGCCAATGCCTCCTCCTCGTCGTCCGCGAAGACCGCCGCCGCGATGAGATTGAGGAACCCGTGCTCGTCATTCGCCCGAACGGGATGGTGGAGCCCGGCAGTGGCCTTGAACGGGACCTCGAGCCTCCGGCAGGCTTGAACGAGCTCCGCCAGGGCCGCGACGCTCGGCAGCACCGAGCCGCCACAGCGCACCTTGGCGCGAATCCCGAGCTCGCGAAGCTGAAGGATCCGGAAAGAGACGTCGTCGCGCAGCGGCAGCTCGAAGTAGATCTCCGGCGCGGCGTCGACCAGCATCTCGGGATCGATTCCCGCCGCCTCGACCGCCTCGATCCGTGTGTCCCCGTTCGGTAATTGCCCGCCGTCGACGACGATCGAGAGCCGCAGCGGCTCGTCCCCGAGCTCCGCGAGCTTCGACGCCGGGCAGACGAATCGGTTCACGAGCCAACCCGTCTCGCCTCCGCGGACGCGGCGGTGCTCGGCGAGGCCCTCGGCGAGCGGAAGGCTCGCGGGCGGGAAGGTCGGCGCGTGGTCGATCAGGCGCGCGAAGAGCGCGCGGCGAGCATCAGTCGTCGTCTCGGGCACAGCCACGCGGTGAGCTGGAGCGTACGGGATGGAGTCGGTTAGCGCCCGACGGCGACGGTTCGCCTCGCCGTTCTCGCGTTTCCGGCTCTGTCGACCGCCCGCACGGAGAAGGTCGCGCGAGCGCGCTTGCCCTGCGCGAGCAGGCGGGTGAGCTGTCTCGCCCCGGCGGACGAGAGCTTGAGCTTGAGCGTCTTCTTCTGGCCGGGGGCGCCGAGCCTGCCGGAGGCGGGCCTCAAGCGGAGCTTCGACCGCTGCCCGCGGACCGAGATCGTGCCCAAGGCGCGGAGCGTGCAGGCCTCGTTGGACAAGACGCTCACGATCACACCCTTCTGCCTGAGCACGCGCTGAGGCGAGCGGGCGATGAGCGCGAGTAAGGGCGCCGTTGTGTCCAGGTTGCCGGCGAAGGCGATCTTCGTCCCGTCGGGCGACCAGGCGGGCTCGAAGTCGTCCGATCGCAGTGTGCGGGTGAGGTTTGTCTGCCCGCTGCCGTCGGCGTTCATCACGAAGATCTCGAAGTTGCCGGTGCGACCGGTGTGGTAGGCGATCTTCGTGCCGTCAGGCGACCAGTCGGGAAAGTAGTCGCTGCCCCCGTTAGTCAGCCGCCTCCGACCGCTCCCGTCGGCGTTCATCACGTCGATGAACCCGGTGTCAGTCGCCCCGCCTACGAAAGCGATCTTGGAGCCGTCCGGCGACCAGTCCGGCGACACGTCGAAGTCGTTGACGTGCGTCAGGCGGGTCTGCCCGCTGCCGTCGGCGTTCATCACGTAGATATCGCCCTCGCTGGCGAAGGCGATCTTCGTCCCATCGGGGGACCAGGCGGGGCCCAAGTCGTCCGTCCGTGCTTCATGAGTAAGGTTTGCCTGCCCGCTGCCGTCGGCGTTCATGACATAGATCTCGTAGTTGCCGTCGCGGTCGGTGTGGAAGGCGATCTTCGTGCCGTCAGGCGACCAATCGGGGAAGGCGTCGTCCGCCGACCGATTCACCGTCAGCCTCGTTGGCCCGGTGCCGTCCGCCTGCATCACGTAGATCTCCCAGTTGCCGTCGCGCTCGCTGGACAGGGCGATCTTCGCGCCGTCGCGCGACCAGGCCGGTGCGTCGTCCGCCGCCCGGTTCCGGGTGAGGTTTGCCTGCCCGCTGCCGTCGGCGTTCATGACGTAGATCTCGGGCGAAAACCCGCCGCGGTTGCCGGACAGCGCCCCGTCGGCGCTCAACGCTACGACGAGGGCGGTGAGGAGAACGACGCCCGAGAAGAGGCCTGTCGCCGATCTGATGCTCGCAGGCGCGCTCATGCCGGCTCACGGCCTCTGCCGCGAGTCAACGCGGGGTCAAGGTCTCGCCCGGAAAAGGGCGCAACGTCGGCGAGCGTGCACACTCCGTCTCCCTTCTCCTGGCCTCGTGGCGAAGGCTACGTCGGGGCAGGGTGGGAGTCAAACGGATGGCGCCGGCAAGCGCCGGGTGTGCCTAGCGCCGGCCCGAGCGTCGTCGCGCGCGTCTCGGAGCTACTGCCTCGACGACCGACACATCGACAGCCGCCCGCTCCTGCCATCCCTCGGACACGCTGAACACGACCGCAAGACCGTTACATCTGCCGACCGGGGCATGACCCGGGACGAAGCCGCTGCGGTGAACGTGCAGGCGCTCCCCTTCCTCGGACCTGATGAAGCCGGTGTTCTTGACCTCGTTGAAGAAGATCATCGTTCCGTGCATTCGCTCCACGTCTCCTTTCGCATAGTGACCGGGGCCCCCGTTCGCGTCTACCACTTGGATCGCCGCCCACGCCGGCTCGTATAGACGCGGCGCGCCGGTGCAGAGCGCATTCCCGCGAGCTCGAACTGCTCGCGATGACCGAGGCGGGACGCGACACGGCTGAACTCGCTCTGCTGCTCCGGCAGGACGAATGTGATCCCGCTGCCGCTCCGACCCGCGCGTCCGGTCCGGCCGACGCGGTGGACGTATCCCTTGTCGTCCGCGGGCGGATCGAAGTTGATGACGTGGGTGATCTCGACAAGGTCGAGCCCGCGCGCCGCGACATCCGTCGCCACGAGCGTCTTCACCTTGCCGGAGCGAAAGCGCGCGAGCGCACGCTCTCGGGCACCCTGGGACATGTCGCCGTGCATCGCGATCGCCGTGACATCGTGGCGCGCGAGCCTCGATACGAGCCGGTCGGCGCCGCGCTTCGTCCGGACGAAGACGAGCGCGAGGCCGCGCTCGGCCTCGAGCTCCTCGATCAGCCGCTCGACCTTGTCCTCGGCGGTGACTGCGGCAAACCGATGCTCGACGTCTGCCTCATTCCGGTCGGGCAAGACATCGCTCTCGAAGCGCGACGGGTTCCGCGTGAACGCCCTTGCCAGCTCGCCGACTTCACCGTCCAGCGTCGCGGAGAACAGCATCGTCTGCCGCGCTGAAGGCAGCCGCCGCACGAGCTTCTCGACCTGCGGCTTGAACCCCATGTCGAGCATCCGGTCAGCCTCGTCGAGGACGAGAATGCGGATGCTCTCGAGCGAGACGAGCCGACGTTCGACCACATCCTGAAGCCGGCCCGGTGTTGCGACCAGCAGGTGAGCCCGGGCCGCGCGCTTCGCCTGGGCTTGCAGCGCCGCCCCGCCGTAGACGGCGGCCACGCGCAATCCGCGGGCCGCAGCGAGCGGCTCGCATTCCTCGGCGACCTGTGACGCGAGCTCGCGCGTCGGAACGAGCACGAGGGCGGCGGGGACCGCCGCACCCGGATCCGTGCGCTCGACGATGGGAACCGCGAACGCGAGCGTCTTTCCGGAGCCGGTCGGCGACTTTGCTAGGACGTCGACACCTTCGAGCGCATCCGGAATCACGAGCTCCTGGATGCGGAAGGGAGATTGCATACCGCGCGCGGCAAGCGCGTCCACAACGGGCGGACTGACGCCCAGCGCGCAAAAAGACTGCTGAAAAATGTTGTCACTCCTTCGACTGGTGGGCCGAGACCGACACAACTCGAGACCACCGAAGGAGCGCGAGAAGCTCAATCTCACGGGTCGCTGAACACCGACCCTACTGACACACCGTAGCAGAGTGGCAGTAAAAGTCCTGCACATTGGGCCGGCGAGGAGGCCGGGGCTTCGGCAGCCTCTAGTCTTGCGCGTCGATGTCGCCGACCCCCTTTCGCTACGTACACCACTTCCTGACGGTTCCGGTTGTCGTCAACGGCTCGGCCGAAACACGGTTCGTCCTGGACACGGGAATCGGCCTGACGCTCTTCTCGGAATCGCTCTGCGACGCGATCGGCTGCAGCCCGAACGGCTCGACCTACACCGGGCGACGGATGTCCGGCCAGCAGGTGACGATCCCGCTCGCATCGGAGGCTGCGCTCTCGATGGGGTCGATGACCCGTGAGAGCCTCGACGTCGGCATTTTCGACATGAGCGGCTTCCCGGCCGACTTCGACGGCATCGACGGCTTCCTGTCGCTTGCGTTCTTCGCGGGCACGCCGTTCACGGTCGACTACCCGCGGCGGGCGGTCGTACTGGAAAGCGCCAAGTCGGTCGCCACGAGGGCGGCAGGCGGGAACGCCGTCGACGTGGGCGTCGAGCGTGACGACGGCGCGGTTGTCGCGTTCCTCCCGCTGACCATTCCAGGGCGGGGGTCGATCACCGTCGAAGTCGACACGGGAAGCGACTCGCTGATCCTGGACGAGGCGCTCGCAGCCGACGTCGGCGTCGGCCTCGACGATCCCGCGGTGCGCAGCGTCGACGGCAAGGACGAAACGGGCCATGCCTACACCCGGTACTTCACGCAGATTCGCGGCGCGGTCCATCCGACCGGCGCGCCCCTGATCAGCCAGGCGAATCCGGACGTGATGTTCCAGAGGATCATCTACGACGGCCTCGTGGGCGACTCGTTTCTGAGGAACTTCGCCGTGACGTACGACCTCGAGAATTCTCGGATGATCTTCGCGAGGTAGGAGCGGAAGATCACTGTGTCAGCCGGAGAGCGGCTGCCAGCTCGTCGCCCAATCGTTGCTGCGGGACCGCGTCACGTTCCTCGCGGCCGAGCCGTCGCGGTTCATGACATAGACCTGCCTGAGCCCCGTCCGGTCGCTCGAGAAGAGGATCTTGCGGCCGTCCGGCGAGAAGTCCGCCGCGTAGTCCTCGCCGGGTTTTCGCGTCAACCGTCGGAGCCCGCTGCCGTCGGCCCTGGCGACGTACACCTCAGGGTTGCCGTCCCGGTAGCTCGTGATGAGGATCCGGCGCCCGTTGTGCGACCAGGCCGCGACCTCGGTCTCGCCCGAGATGATCGTCCTCGCGTCCGTGCCGTCCGGGTTCATGATGGTGAGCCCGAAGCCGCCCACCGCGAGCCGCTTCCCGTCTGGGGACCAGGCGGCGGATCCGCCGCTCGCGATGCGATGCGCATCGCTGCCGTTGGCGCGGACGATCCAGATCGACGGCGGCGAGCTCTCGTCCTTGACGCGGACGAAGGACACGAACAGGCGGTCAGGTGACCACGCCGCCTGCGTGTCGCGCTCGGGGCCGCTCGTCAGCCGCCGCAGTCCTGTGCCGTCGGCGTTCATGACGAAGATGTCGAAATCCCGGAGCGAGGCACGGGCGCGACCGTCGAGGACGAGCTTCCGCCCGTCGGAAGAGAAGTCGCCGCGCTTGGCGGAGAAGAGTCTCGTCAGGCGGCGCTGATGCGCGCCGTTCGGGCCCATCACGAAGACCTGGGCGCGCCCTCCGAACGCGCGGTCGCTCCAGAAGGAGATCTTGCCGTTCCGCACCTTGGCCGGAGCGGCGCGCTCGGAGCGTGCCGTGGCCGTGGGAAGCATTGCTGCAAGCCCGAGGGCGAGAGTGATGAGTAGCAGTCGGTGCATGGGTGCCTCCTTGTCGGACGCTCCTCGTACACCGCCTGCGCCGGGGTGGTTCCGGTTGGGCTCTGGGCCACTCGGCGCTAGCCTTTCGAGCGGGATGCCCGACGCAATCCCGGTCTACATCCATCTGCTGCGCGCGAAGGATCTGATCGATCGGGAATATGCCCAGCAGCTCGACGTCCCGGCCCTTGCGCGCGAGGCCCATGCCTCGACCGCGCACTTCAGCCGCAGCTTCAAGCGAGCCTTCGGCGAGACGCCCCACCAGTACCTGCTGCGCCGCCGGATCGAGCGCGCCAAGGAGTTCCTGCGGGGGACGGATCTGTCCGTCACCGAGGTCGGCCTCGAGGTGGGCTTCCAGAGCCTAGGCTCGTTCAGCTCAGCGTTCCGGGAGTTGGTCGGCGAGCCCCCGAGCAAGTACGCAAGCCGCTGGCGCACGGCCGAGCCGCCCCCGATCCCCGCCTGCTTCACGCTCATGTACACGCGCCCCGCCGGATCGAGCAGTTTTCGAGAAGCCGGCGCGCAGGGCTCGGACTAGCCTGCCTGCCGCAAGCAAACAAGGAGGCATGAGCCGATGATCAAGAATCTCTCACACACCACGATCTGGGTGCTCGACCAGGACGAAGCGCTCGACTTCTACACGCAGAAGCTCGGATTCGAGGTGCGGACCGACGCGACCATGGACGACTTCCGCTGGCTGACGGTGAGCCCGCCCGGCCAGCCGGATCACGAGCTGATCCTGCTCGAGCCCGGCCCCCCGATGATGGACGAGGAGTCCGCCGAGCAGGTGAAGGCGCTCGTTGCCAAGGGCGTCCTCGGCCCCGGCGCCTTCGGGACCGACGACTGCAGGAGCACGTACGCGAAGCTCAGCGAGCGCGGCGTGAACTTCCTGTCGGAGCCGACCGAGCGCTTCTACGGCATCGAGGCGACGCTTCGCGACAACTCGGGCAACTGGTTCAGCATGACCGAGCGGAGTGAGGCGTACGCGACCCCGAAGGGTTAGCGCAGAGGCGTCTGCAGGAGCTCGACGTTACGCAGCCAGAGGGTGCCCGGGCCCTCGAACGCCACGTTGAGCCGAATCAGGTCGGGACGTTCCCCCGCCTTGAGGTAGAAGGGCACCTCGTGCGACGACCAGCCGGTCGTGCCCTTCGCCTTCTGCTGGAGGCCCTTGGAGAAGAACTCTCCGCGGCCCGGGAAGCGGCACCACATCTCGAGGTAGGCGCCACCCTCGACGTCGACGGTTCTCAGCTCCGCGCCGTAGGTGAGCAGGCAGCGCTCGACACCCGGCCCGGCCACCTCGAACAGGGCAATGGATCCCGCCTCGTGCGCCTCGATCCGCCATCCGCCCTCGTCGGGCGACAGCCCGCTCTCCGTGATCGGACGGTCGGAGGGCCCGAACGTTCGGATGGTCTCCGGAGGGCCGGCAGGCTCCGGCTGCCTGAACAGCGATCTCAATCGTTCGAGCACACGCTCGATCCTAGGGTCTTCTGGGGTCAACGTGGCCGCGGCCGACCATAGACTGAGCGGTCGTGGACGCCGAGCTCCGTCGCCGGCTCGAGCAGTCCGGGTATGGGCGATCGGGCTTCGCCGAGCACTACGACCGCTTTCGGCCGCGACCGCCGCTCGCGCTGCTGGAGTTGCTGCCGCCGCTCGCGGGCGTTGACCGGCCGAGCCTCGTCGTCGACCTCGGCTGTGGTACGGGCCTCTCGACCCGTTTCTGGGCCGAGCGCGCAGACGAGGTGGTCGGCGTCGAGCCAAACGACGCGATGCGGACGTTCGCCGAGCAGGCGACGGATACGTCCAACGTCCGTTATCTCGGCGCCTCGTCGTACGAGACCGGGCTACCCGATGCTTGCGCAGACCTCGTGACCGCGTCTCAGTCGCTGCACTGGATGCGGCCAGAACGGGTATTCCCGGAGATCGGCCGGATTCTCCGCCCAGGCGGCGTCTTCTGCGCGTACGAGTATTTCGTGCTCCAGACACCGCGTTGGGAGCTCGACGCCGAGTGGGAGGTTGTTCTGGCCCGCAAAGGCGAGCTGCGAGCAAGGCTTGGGCTCGACGAGAACAAGCGCGTCTGGCCGGTCAGTCTCGAGCGGCTCGAGGAGAGCGGCGTGTTCCGGTACACACGCGAGCTCGTGCTGCACAGCACCGAGCGGGGCGACGGTGACCGTCTCGTCGGCTTCGCGCTCAGTGAGGGCACCATGACAACCCTGCTCGAGGCCGGCGCGACCGAGGAGGAGGTTGGCCTCGACCGCCTCCGTACAGTCGCCGAGACGATGCGCGAGCCCATGCCGTGGTGGATCGGCTACCGCGCGTGGATCGGTCTGAGGTAAGCCGCCGCCTGATCGCAGCGATTCCGCGCCGTCCGCTTTGAGCGAGAGACTTACCGCTCGTGGGCATGATCGGCGAGGAGTGGAGGCACATCCTGTCCTGGGAGGAGCGCCATCGCCGCTTGCTCGGCCGGCTGGCGCTCGTCCTCGCAGCGACCGCAGTTGTGGACGCCCTCGGGACGGTGGCGATCTACTTCCTCGAACGACACGCTGACGGAACGGAGATCCGGTCGATCGGCGACGCGCTCTTCTTCACGACCGTGCAGCTGCTGACAGTCTCGTCGCAGCTGAAGAACCCTCTTACCTCCGGTGGAAGGATCGTCGACGTAATCCTGGAGATGTGGGCAGTGATCGTCGTGGCCGGCTCGGCCGGAGCGATCGCCGCCTTCTTTCAGAGCGCAGAGTCGGTGCGTGCGCAGGCTTCCAGTTCGCGAGTCAGGTCTTAGCGAGACGGCTGCTACACAACGCGGTAGGGCACGCAGCTCTTCGCGCGATGCCCGACGCCGTCGGTGGCGACGACGCAGAAGGTGTAGAGGCCCGCGGGAAAGCTTCTGCTGATCGGTTTCGGCTTCCAAATCTCGCGGGTCTCCCAGTTCGGGGTGTCGCGCTTCAGCGTGCCGCTGCGCGCGAGCCGACTCTTCAGGCGCACGGTCGCATGGACGGTGACCGCGCCGTCATCCTGCACGCGGAAGGCGAAGTAGACGGGAAAGCCACGGCGGGCGAGGCCGCCATACGCCTTCACCCTCGGCGCGGTGTCGAGCCGCGCAAGCGGACTGGTCGACGAACCTCGGTGGGCCTGGGCAACCTGCGACGATCCGAGAGTGCCGGCGGCAAGGACGAGCAGGATGAACACGGTCTGGAAGGCAGCGCGATTCGCCATCGGGTGGAGTCCTTTCGATCGTGGCGTGCCGCTCCGCCCTTGATCACTTGAACCTGTCTTCGGCGGAGGCGCCTGGCGATGTTCATCCCTCGACTGAGCGGTCCGACTGACGATGGAGCGTACCGGGATCGAACCGGTGACCTCCGGCTTGCAAAGCCGGCGCTCTCCCAGCTGAGCTAACGCCCCGAGCGCTCTAAGTCTAGAGGCGTGCAGCGGAAGGCGTCCTCGGGCGGAGCCGGGCTTTGCCCGAGCGTAGCCCACGATCCGCCGCGCTAAACCGAGGCGCGAAGGAGGGGGCACACGGGGGAACCATGGGTTCACCTGTGCTAAAAGCCGGCGCTCTCCCAGCTGAGCTAACGCCCCGGGAGCCCTAAGTGTAGAGGCGGCCCGGGGCGGTTAGGCGGCGCGCTCGAGTCGCTCTTCGAGGCGGGCCCGCTTGACGATCACGTCGCGGTCGCCGAAGCGCTCGCGGACGCGGGCCTGGCGGTAGTCGTCCCAGAGGCGCGCGATCCGCTCCTCGACCTCGGCGTGCTCCGCGGCGGCAGCAGGGTCGTGCCCCTCGGCGAGGACGTGCAGAAGCTCGGCACGCCGGTTCGTGGCGCGCTCGATCTCGAGCCGGATCTCATCCAGAGTGGTCATGGTCGGTGTCATCTCACTGTGTAAAACGCATAGGCCGTTTCGGCCATTCCGCTGAGACAGGCCGCGTGAAGGTCTCAGCTAGCCGTTACTCGCCGCCGCCGAGGAAGAAGAGCACGATCACGATCGCCCCGACGATCGCGGCCGCGACGGCGACCACGTTGAGAACGGTGACCATCAGCCGTAGCCGAGGTCTGCGATCCTCGACTCGTCGATCCCGAAATAATGCGCGAGCTCGTGGAGAACGGTGACCCGGATCTGGCGCTCGAGCTCCTCCGGGTCGGGAAAGGCAGCCTCGAGCGGTCGCCGGTAGACGACGACCTTCGCCGGCAGGGCGCCCGGAGGGGTTCGCTCGCCGTGCGGGTAGCCGAAGAAGCTGCCGAGGACGGCCGGGCCGTGCGGGCTTTCGTCCTCGACCACGACCGCGATGTTCTCGAGCCTGCGCGCGATGTCCGGCGGCAGCGAGTCGAGCGCCGCGCGCACGTGCGCCTCGAACTCCTCCTCTTCCATCAGTACGCCGGCGGTAACGGCCGCCGCACGCTGAAGAGGTAGACGGTCGCCATTCCAAAGACGAAGCCGCCGACGTGCGCGAAGAAGGCGACGCCGCCGCCCGCCTCCGGGTGCAGGAGCGAGAAGCCCCCGTCCCAGAGCTGGAACAGGAACCAGACGCCGAGGAAGACGAACGCCGGTATCTCCGGGAAGAAGACGAAGTAGACGAGGACGACAAGCGTGCGGACGCTCGCGTTCGGCAGGAGAAGCAGGTAGGCGCCGAGCACGCCGGAGATCGCCCCGCTCGCGCCGAGGTTCGGAATCGCCCCACCCGCGCTCGACGCGGCCGAGAGGGTCACGAAGGTCTGGAGGGCGGTCGCCGCGAGGCCCGACAGCAGGTAGAAGAGGAGGAAGCGCACCTTGCCCATCGCGTCCTCGACGTTGTTGCCGAAGATCCAGAGGAAGAGCATGTTGCCGATGATGTGCAGCCAGCCCCCGTGCATGAACATCGAGGTGATCGCGGTCACCGGCCAGCTCTCGCCGACCGCCGTCCCCGGCGGGCACGAGCTGTCCACCTCGCAGGGCTGGAAGGCGAGCTCCCGGGCCGAGCCCTGGACATCGGGCAGCTGGTAGACGATCCAGACCGCCGCGTTCGCGGCGATCAGGGCGACCGTCACGAGCGGGAACGACCGCGTCGGAACGTTGTCCTTGAGCGGGATCACGCGCTAGCGGATGATGAGCGCCATCAGCGCCTTCTGCGCGTGCAGCCGGTTCTCGGCTTGGTCCCAGACGGCTGAGCGCGGGCCGTAGAGCACTTCCTCGCTGATCTCCTCGCCGTAGTGCGCGGGGAGGCAGTGGAGGACGATGCCGTCCTCGTGGGCAAGCCCGACGATCTCCTCGTCGATCGCGTAGCCGGCGAGGTCGGCGCGGCGTTGCTCGGCCTCCTCTTCCTGGCCCATGCTCGTCCACACGTCGGTGTAGAGGACATCGGCGTCGCGCGCCGCTTCCTTCGGGTCGCGGACGAGCGCGACCGTTCCGCCCATCTGCACTGCCGCACGGCGCGCGGCGAGGACGGCCGTCTCGTCCGGCTCGTAGCCCTCGGGCGTCGCGGCGGCGAACCGCATCCCGAAACGAGCGGCGCCGACCATGAGCGAGATGCAGACGTTGTTGCCGTCGCCGAGGTAGGCGAGCCGCACTCCGGAAAGCCTGCCGAGCCGCTCGCGGATCGTCATCAGGTCGGCGAGCGCCTGGCAGGGGTGCGCGTAGTCGGTGAGGCCGTTGACGACCGGCACGTCTGCGTGCTCGGCGAGCTCCTCGACGTCCTCCTGCGCGAAGGTTCGGATCACGATCGCGTCGAGGTAGCGGGAGAGGACGGTTCCGGTGTCCCTGATCGTCTCGCCCCGGCCGAGCTGGAGATCCGAGGCGGCGAGGTACAGGCCGCGCCCGCCCAGCTCGGCGATTCCCACCTCGAACGAGACCCGCGTCCGCGTCGAGGGCTTCTGGAAGATCATCCCCAGCGTTCGGCCGGGGAGGAGCTCGTGCGGCTCGCGGCGCGCCCGCAGCTCCTTCAGCTCGTCGGCGAGGTCGAGGACGGTCTTCAGCTCCTCGGAGCTCCAGCGCCCGATCCGCGTGAAGTCACGTCCCTTCAGGTGCTCGGCGACGTCGGGCATCGCCCGCGGGATGCTAGCTGGCAGTAACTTGACAGAAACACACTTAGATTTTATACTGCGCTTGCAATCAACTAATGAAAGGAGGACAGGAATGGCAACACTCGTTCGCTGGGATCCCTTCCGTGAGCTGGCGTCCCCGCAGACCGACATGAGCCGGCTGTTGAACGCCGTCTTCGGTGGCTCCGGCAACGGCGAATCGCGCTCGTGGCTTCCGGCCGTCGACGTCTGGGAGACCGACGACGAGATCGTCTACGCGTTCGACCTGCCCGGCATCCCCGAGGACAAGATCTCGGTGGAGTTCGAGGACGGGAGCCTGACAGTCTCGGGTGAGCGCGAGCGAACCGAGGAGGCCTCGGAGGACCGGCTCTACCGCTACGAGCGACGGTTCGGCTCGTTCTCGCGCACGATCGGGCTGCCGCAGGGCGTGAGCGAGGACTCGATCACCGCCGACTACCGCGACGGTGTGCTCGAGATCCACGTGCGCAAGCCCGAGCAGTCCAAGCCGCGCCGCATTCGGATCGGCGGCGGCGAGCGCGCGACGATCGAAGCCGAGTCGCCGAAGAAGTAGCTACGCGCCTCACGCGCGCGTCAGAGGCGGCCAGGCGGCCGCCTCTTTCTTTGGACCTGTCCGGTGCCTGGCACCGGACAGGTCTCTTTAGGGATTGGCCGTTTCGAGACCGGCTTCGGCAAGGAGCACCCGCAGGCGCTGGAGCCCCGTGAACATCCGGCTCTTGATCGTGCCGAGGGGCTGGCCGAGCCGCTCCGCGAGCTCCGACTGTGTGAGTCCCCCGTAGTAGGCGAGCTCGATTGCCTCGCGCTGCTCGGCCGGAAGCCGGCGCAGGGCGTCCTGGACGATCTGACGCCGCGAGCGGAGAGCTGCGGCCTCGTCGGCCCCGGGCCCCGCCGAGTGAGGTAGGGCCTCGATCGGATCGAGACGCCGGCGCTCCTGGCGGCGGACGAGGTCGACCGCCCGGTGGTGGACGAAGGTGAGGAGCCACGTGCTCGCCTTTGCACGCTCCGGGCGGTAGCTCGCGGCGGCGCGCCAGACCTGGAGGAACGCCTCCTGCACGGCGTCCTCTGCAAGCGCCGCGTCGTGGAGGATCCGCAACGCCAGTCCGTAGGCGACGCGGCCAAAGCGGTCGTAGAGCTCCCCGAGCGCCGTCTCGTCCGCATGGGCGACGGCCTCGAGAAGGGCTTCATCGGAAAGCTGCGCGACCTCTCTCCTCACGATTTCCCGTCCGCCCCCGGCGAGGCGCAACCGTACCAGCGGCGGAAGCGCGATTTCAGTCGAGACACACACGTTCAGGCCGCCTGCGCGCTGAAGAGGACCATTCCTGTCGGCTTCTGCTCCCCGCCGGCGCGCTCGAGAGTGACCGCGACGAGCGAGCGGGGCGAGACAATGTGGGTCAGGAGCAGAGGCGAGCAGCCGCGCCCGCCGTGAAAGAGGCCCGCAGGCCGCGGGTTGCCGGCCCGGATCACCCAGGCCTCGTAGGTCTTCCCGCTCGGAGCCCCTGCCAGTCCGCAGACGACGAGCGCCGCCCGTCCGTCGGCCGCAACGAGGAGGGAGCCGTCTGCGCCGGAGAGCGGCTTCGCCGTCGCCTTCGCGGCGAGCAGCTGCGCGGCGCGCTCGTACGCGCCTTTCGCGTCCCGCTCGCGGTCGAGCGAGCGCGAGAGCGAGGCTGCCCAGATGCCGAGCCCGATCGCAACGCAGGCCGCGGCCGCCGCGACCGCGGCCACGGCGGGCAATGCCCAGCGGCGGCGGCGGAAGGGGATCACCTCGGCGCCGCCCTCTGCGCGCGCGGCGTCGAGGACGCGCTCGCGCAGCTCCGGCGGGGGCTCCGCGCCTTCGGCCGCGAACGCGAGCCCGCGGACAGCCTGCTGGAGCTCGGCCAGCTCCGCCGTGCACCGCTCGCAGCCGGCGAGATGCCGCTCGAAGCGCTCGCGCTCGTCGTCGTCCAGCGCGTGGAGCGCGTAGGGCGCGACGAGCTCATGAAGGTCGGAGCTCATTTCGTCGAGCTCAGAAATAGTAGGGCAGCATCCCCTGTGCCCCGAGCGCGTACCAGACGCCGAAGACGAGGCTCGCGCAGCCGAGCACCGGCGCGAGCCGGCCGAGCGGCCTCCTCGCCAGGCTGAGCCCGAGCCCTGTGGTCAGCAGCGTCATCGAGACGGCGGTGAAAGCCGCCAGGATGGCGAGCCCGGCCAGCGCGAGAGACCGGCTCTCGATCGTGCTGACGAGCAGGATGCCGACGCCGGCACTACCGCCGATCCCGTGCAGGAGGCCCACGCCGAAGGCCCCGAGCGGAGTGCGGCTCTGCGAGTGTCCGTGCGCCTCACGAGCGTGTGAATGGAGATGGATGTGCGGCTCCCGCTCGTGCGCGTGCGGGTGCGCGTGGAAGGCGCCGCGCCGCCAGCGGGCGAGGAGCCAGACCGCGAGGCAGGCGATCAGGAAGCCGATTGCGGTCTCCGCGCCGCGCCGGACGGCGTCCGGCAGATACGCACGGTAGAGCACGATCGGCACGCCCAGGGTGAAGAGCGTGAGCGCGTGGCCCGCGCCCCAGGCGAGCCCGAGCTTCGCCGCGTCAGCCGCGCGCCGTTCGGTCGACGCGATCAGCGTCGTCACGGCGGCCAGGTGGTCGGGGTCGGTGGCGTGCCGGAGCCCGAGGAGTACGGCGACCGCAACGACGACGAGAAGCGTCGCACCGTCGGAGAACGACGCCAGGTAGCCGTCGAGGCCGAGCATCAGAGCACTCCCGGAAGGGCCTTGACGGTGATGCCGATCCCGACGACGAGGATCACGAGCGCGCTCACGGCCGGGAGGGCATGAACGAGGCGGCCGTCGAGCCGCAGTCGGCCGAAGGCCTTCTGGGCGAAGACGGCGACGAGACCGATCGCGGTGATCGTGGCCGCGAGACCCGCGCTGAAGGCGACGATGAGCGCGAGCCCGAGCCCGATCCGGTGGAGGGCGATCGCCGACAGGAGGACGACGAGCGCGGAGGGGCAGGGGAGGAGCCCCGCCGCGACGCCGACCCCCAGGAGGCCGCCGCGTCCGTAGCCCTCGTGGCCGTGGTGGTGGTGGTGGTTAGCGTCGGACCGGCTGTGGCGGAGACGGCTTCGAAGGACAGTCGTCCCCACGCCGACGACGAGGAGGCCCGAAGCGAGCGTCAGCCATGGATAGAGCCGCTCGGGCACGACGAAGTGGGAGAGGAGAAGCGTGACGAGGCCGAGTGCGAAGACGCCGGCCGTGTGGGTGGCGGTGACGATGAGGCCGAGCAGGACGGCGTGCCGGGGGCGCCCGCGGGAGCCGACGAGATAGCCGGCGACGATCGTCTTGCCGTGGCCGGGGGTGAGCGCGTGCGCGGCCCCCCAGAAGGCGGCGATCACGAGCCCGAGCAGGATCGCGCCGGGCCCCAGATCGTCCCTCGCGATCAGCGCCTCGAAGCTGCCGCTGTGCCGCCCTTGCCCCGGATCGCGGCCCAGGCGAGGCGGGACGCCGGCTGCCGAGCCGGGCCGCGCCTCCGCGGTTGCCGAGGAGACCTGGAGCGGCTCCGAGAGCAGATCCCTGGGGTAGGCGCGCAGCTCGTTGCTTGCACTGTCCGCCGGGACGCTCGCCGAGAGGATGCGAGCGCCGCGCTCGGCCCGGACGACGATCTCGCGCCAGCCGATCCGGCCTGCGAAGTTCGTGTCGCGAAAGCCGATCGAGGACCCGCTTCGGCCGGCCGCGAATATCGCCTCGAAGCGGAGCGTGCGGAGGCCGCCGGCGCCGGGGCGGTACCGCGACCGCGAGCCGACGGCTCGAAGGGCTGCCGCGCGGCCGTCGAGCTCGAGCCGAAGCCCGCGCCCGATCTCCGCGGCGAAACCCGGCCGGCGGACCCGGTCGCCCTCCTGGAAGGTCGGGATCTCGGCCATGTCGAGAACGTAGAGGACGTAGACCCGGTCGCCGGAGAGCTCGACGCGGCTGTACCGGTTGACGGTGAAGTTCCCGAGCGGGTGCGCGAACGCGGCGGCCGGCGCGGCGAGCGCGCCGAGGAGGCCGAGGAGAAGAACGATGCGCCTCATGCGTACCGCCCGGCGACAGGGCTCCAGAGGAGCGAGAAGTGCGGGTTCAGGTGCAGGGCTCTCGCGAACGAGGCGCGGGCGGCGGCTTCGTGCCCGAGGCAGCGCTCGATCATCCCGCGGTGGAAGGTCTTGAGCGCGTCGAGTGTCCCGAGCCGAAGGGCGCGCCGGGAGTAGGGGAGTGCCTCGGAGCAGCGGCCGTTGCGGGCGAGCGCCCAGGCGAGGACGTCGTCGGCGTCGATGCTCGGCCGAGCCCGGTGGGCGCGCTGGGCGAGCGCGAGGGCGCTGCGCAGGCGCACGCGGTGGTCGACGTCGAAGAGCGCGGTCTCGAGCGCGGTGCGCACTCCGTTTGCGACGAGCACGCGCTCGATGACCCCGACGAGCGCGTACTGCTGCGCCGCGGCGCGCCGTCTGCCCGCACGGGCGTAGAGGTCGCCGAGCGTGGCGACCGCCTGCGGGAGCGGCAGCGTCTCCGCAGCCCGTCGCGCGAGGGCGATCGCACGGGTGCGCTGACCCGTCGCCTCCTCGACGAGGGCGAGCGGCTCGAGCGCGTAGACGTAGCCGGGGAAGAACGCGAGCGCAGCGCGGTAGTGCTGCTCCGCCTCGTCCACCCGGCCGAGCGACCAGGCGAGCTTCCCGAGTTGGGTGTGGGCCCAGGCCGTCGGCTCCGGCCGGCCGCCGGCCGCATCCAGGGCGAGCTCCATTGCGCGTGCCGCGGCCTGCGGCCGGCCCAGCAGCTCTCGCGCGTAGGAGATGCGGGCGTAGGCAGCGAGGTCGGGCCGGAGCGAACCCATCCGGTCGAAGGCGCGGAAAGCTTCTCGATAGCGCCCGAGCTCGACGAGCGCGTCGCCGAGGACGCCATAGTTGCGTGAGGTGTAGGGCGCTTGCCGGACGACCCGGCGGCCGAGGACGAGTGCTTCCCCGAAGCGGTGGCGGGCGAGCGCGAGCGAGCCGAGCGCGCTCGTCGTCGCGGCGTCGTTCGGGTCGAGGGCGGCGGCCCGGCGGAGCACGCCGGCCGACTTCGTGTAGTAGACGGGGTTGCCGGTCTCGCGTGCGCGCTGCTGGTAGGCAAGGCCGAGGAGCATGTACGCGTGCGCGTCGCTCGGCCGTGCGCGCAGGTCGGCGGCGAGGCGACGGACGAGCCCGGCAGTGTCGCCGGCGGCGAAGCCTCCCTCGAGCCGGTCGGCCGCCGGCGCGCGCTGGACGGGAACCGTACGAGCGCTTCCGCTCGAGTCGCGGAGGACGCCGCCGACGAGGGAGACGGCGGCGGCGATGGCCGCCGCCGTCCCTGCGATTGCGAGTCGGTTTCGCATCCTCGTCTTGGCGCTAGTCGGGCACTAGGGGTTGTCGTGGTGTCGGTTTCGCCCGTCGGACGGCGTGGGGAGGAACGGGAAGCTGCTGGAGAGCGCAGCGTCGTCCGTGTTTACCCCGTCGGCCGCGCGGGCCGCGATGTAGTTGGCGCCGCCGACGACTCGGATCGCGATGTCCGTCACGTCGTCCTTCGGGCGCCTGCCGTTCGGCCAGCCGGCCGGGTCGGCCGGGGAGGCCAGGACCGTCATCCGCCGCTGTGCAGCGAGCGGTGTCGGCGGGACCGCCAGGTTCAGCCGGAGCAGCTCGGAGAGCTGGGTATCGTCCGGCTGGTACTTCAGCAGCAGGTCACGCAGATCGGTCCGGTTCGTCTTGTCGGCCGGAACGCCGAACACGAGCTCCATCGCCAGCGCGAGCCGTGGAGTGAGGTAGTAGTCCTCGAACCGTTCTTCGTCCTCAGGCTCGAGCGCGTTCCAGCGGTCCTTGTCGACCGTGCCGATGATGACCTCGTTGACGAGAGGGTTCGCCAGCCGCTGCACCTGCTGGAAGCGGCCGTGACCGTTGCCGCCGACCGTCACGTGCGGCCTGCTCGTGCTCGCGTAGGCGCCGAGCTGCGTCGAGCCCGTGTCGCCGTTGAGCATCGACTGCGGCAGCTCGATGGCGATCGTGTGGACGTTGAAGCCCGACAGCATGTCGGTGCCGAACGGATTGACGTTGTCGTTCGCGTCCTCCGCTTCGGTCTCGACCGGCGGCACCCGCCGCAGGTTGAGCGTGTCGAAGACGCCGCCGAGATCGATGTAGAACGGGTCCTGCCGCTGGCCGGCGAAGACCTTGATCCCCGCGCCGAGGTCGTAGACCCCCTGCGCGGCGAGCGCATCGTAGTCGGGCATCGTCCGCGGCCCCACGTTTGAGGGAACGGCGATCAGTCCCTGCGCGAGACGGGTGCGGTGATGCCGGTGCACCATCGTGACCGTGTAGCGCTGACGCAGGCCGAGCCCCTCTGAGCCGGGCCCGTCGAGGGCCGTGATCGGCGGCAGGCCGCCCGCGCCGCCCACGTACGAGAGCGGAAGCGTGAACTGGCGGGGAATCCCGCGGATCGGCTCGGTCGTGAAGCGGAACTCGAACTCGACGTCGTCAGCACGTCCGTCGCGGTTGTTGTCGACGCTGAACCTGTAGAGGACGTTCGGGTCGAAGTTCCAGTAGTTCGGGCCCGAGCTCGGCTCCTCGCCCGGGATGACGTCCATGGTCAGCACGACCTTGTCCGCATTTCCGGGCTCGTAGCTCCGGAACATGAAGAAGTCCGTGATGTCCGCGGTCGGGTCGAGCGAGATGAGCGGGGCCTCCCGGTGGCTCGCTGCCTGAGCGGCCTTAGGTCCCGTCCCGTGAGAGACGGCCCCGAGCAGCACGGCGGCAGCGGCCGCCAGGAAGATGAGTGCAAGCTTGCGCACTGTTGCGGCTCCTTTCTCCGACGGCCGTGGTCGGGGGTCGTCTGCGGTCGGCCGTCGCGTATCGCCGCTTGTTCGCGCGAGTCGCCGAAGTGGTTCGGATCAGCCGACTAGGCTCGCGCCCATGCCCTGCGCGCGGTGCACGCCTTGAGCACCTTCGACGAGGCCCCCACGATCGCCACCGAGCGATTGCTGCTGTCGCCCCTGCGCGCCGAGGACGCCTCCGAGCTGGTGGTCGTGCTCGCCGACGAACGACTCCACGAGTTCATCGGGGGCCGACCCGCCACGCCCGAGGAGCTCCGTGGGCGGTACGCCAGGCTTGCTGCTGGCTCCCCGAGCCCCAACGAGGTGTGGCTCAACTGGATCGCTCGCCGCCGCTCCGACTCGCAGGCGATCGGCACCGTGCAGGCGTCGCTCACCGACCACGACGGGCGATGGACGGCGCACGTCGCCTGGGTCGTCGGCGTCCCCTGGCAGCGTCAGGGATTCGCTTCAGAAGCGGCTCGAGCGCTCGTCGAGTGGCTCCGTGACCAGGGTGCTCACGAGATCGTCGCCAACATCCACCCCCGGCACCGGGCATCAGCGGTCGTCGCGGCCCATGCCGGGCTCCGGCCCACCGAGGACGAGGTGGACGGCGAACAGGTCTGGCGCCTGCCCGAGACTACGTGACGCGACCGGTTCAGCCGGCGATGCGGGTGCCCGCGCGGCCCTCGAGGGCGTCCGCGAGCGCGTCGAAGCAGGTGATCAGGGTCTCGCCGCCGGCGCGGGCGAGCTCGACGGCCGCCTCCACCTTGGGCCTCATCGAGCCCTCAGCCAGCTCGGGCAGCAGCCCTTCGGCCTCGGCGGCCGTCAGCTCGCGGATCTCCTCCTGCGCCTTCGTGCCGAACCCGCGGTAGACCGCCGGTACCTCGGTCAGGATCACGAGCCGGGCAGCGCCGAGCTGCCGCGCGAGGAGGGCCGAGGCCCGATCCTTGTCGATCACCGCGTCGATTCCCTGCAAGCGCCCGTTCCGGTTGACGACGGGGATCCCGCCCCCGCCGCAGACGACCGCGACCGCGCCGCTCGAGAGCAGGGCGCGGATCGCCTCGATCTCGACGATCTCGAGCGGCTCGGGGGACGGCACGACTCGCCGAAACCCGCGGCCGGAGTCCTCGACGAGCCCCCAGCCGCGCTCATGCTCGAGTGTCTGCGCCTGGTCGGCGCTGTAGAAGGGCCCGATCGGCTTCGAGGGGCGCTCGAAGGCCGGATCGTCCTCGGCGACGTGAACGTGCGTCAGCAAGCAGGCGACCGGCCGACCGGCCGCCGCCGAGAGCTCGGTCTCGATCAGCGCGCCGATCTCGGCCTGTGTCTGCGCGACCGCGAGGTAGAGGGGCAGGGGCGGGACTTCGTCGGCGGCCCGCTCCTGCCGCAGCAGCTCATTCCCGACCTGCGGGCCGTTCCCGTGCGTGATCGCGACCTCGCCCTCGGCCACGAGCGGCGCGATCGCCGCGCACGTCCCGCAGAGAACCGAGAGCTGCTCGGCGGCCGTCCCGCGCCCCAGCGCGTTACCGCCGAGCGCGACGACCAGGGTCACACGAGAACGGCGCGCTCGCCGATCAGGCCGTGCCGCCCGAGCACGTCAGCAAGCGTCGGCGTCCCGACCTCCTCGAGGCGGTACGTGACGCGCAGCGCCGGGCGCTCGAAGTCGATCAGGCGCCGCAGGTCGATCGGCGTCCCGATCAGGACGAGGTCCGGGTCGGAGCGCCTGATCGTCTCGCGGAGATCCCCCCTCTGCTTCGGGCCGTACCCCATGGCGGGCAGCAGCGCTCCGACGTGCGGGTACTCCGCGAAGGTCGCCGCAATCGAGCCCACCGCGTGCGGGCGTGGATCGACGAGCTCGGCCGCTCCGTACGCGTGGGCCGCGAGGACCGCGGCTCCGTACGTCATCTCCCCGTGCGTCAAGGTCGGCCCGTCCTCGATCGCGAGCACGCGCTTGCCGGCGATCTGCGAAGCGTCGCCCTCGACGTGGAACGGCGAAGCGGCGAGGACGACCTCCGCTTCCGGGTTGTGCGTGCGGATCGAGTCGAGGACTGCGTCGATGCCCTCCTGCGGCGCGCTGTCGACCTTGTTCACGACGCAGACGTGCGCCATGCGCAGGTTCGTCTCGCCCGGGTGGTAGCGAAGCTCGTGGCCCGGACGGTGCGGGTCGACGACCACGACGTGGAGATTCGGCTTCACGAAGGGCGTGTCGTTGTTGCCGCCGTCCCAGAGGATGACGTCGGCCTCCTGTTCGGCGGCCTCCAGGATCGCCGCGTAGTCGATGCCGGCGAAGACGAGGTTTCCCTCGGCGAGGTGCGGCTCGTACTCCTCGCGTTCCTCGATCGTGCACTCGGCGGCGTCGAGGTCCTCGTACCGCGCGAAGCGCTGGACGACCTGCTTCGTCAGGTCGCCGTAGGGCATCGGGTGGCGGAGGACGGCGACGCGTTTGCCGTCCTCGCGCAGGAGCGCCGCGATTCGGCGTGTCGTCTGGCTCTTACCGGAGCCCGTTCGCACCGCGCAGACTGCGACGACCGGCTTCGAGGAGGCGAGCGTCGTCTCGTGGGGGGAGAGGAGCCGGAAGCTCGCGCCCGCCGCGAGCGCGCGGGAGGCGACGTGCATGACGTGCTCGTGCGTGACGTCTGAGTACGAGAAGACGACCTCGTCGACCTCGTGCTCGTGGATCAGGTCGGCCAGCTCGGACTCGGGGCGGATCGGGATCCCGTCGGGATAGAGGTCGCCGGCGAGCAGCGCGGGGTAGACCCGCCCGTCGATGTTCGGAATCTGCGTCGCGGTGAATGCGACGATCTCGTACTCCTCGCGGCCGCGGTAGACGACGTTGAAGTTGTGGAAGTCCCGCCCGGCCGCGCCTACGATGATGATCCGCCGCATAGTGAATACTCATTATGCACCGAGTCATCGGACAGAGCGAGGGGGCCGCGCTAGAGTCGCAGCATGGCCCGCTTCCCGGAGGCGCTGAACGAACAGGTCGCCCGCGAGTTCGCCGCCTCGCAGCAGTATGTGGCGATCGCCGTCTACTACGACGCCGAGACGCTGCCGCAGCTCGCCGGCCACTTCTACCGGCAGGCGGTGGAGGAGCGGAACCACGCGATGATGATCGTCCAGTACCTGCTCGACGCTGACCATTCGGTTGTGATCCCGGGCATCGAGGCGCCGCAGACCGATTTCTCGGACCCTCGCGCGCCCGTCGCGCTCGCGCTCGAGCAGGAGAAGCGGGTGACCGAGCAGATCGGCGAGCTGGCCGTGCTCGCGCGCGAGGAGGGCGACCTCGTCGGCGAGCAGTTCCTGCACTGGTTCCTCCAGGAGCAGCGCGAGGAGGTGGCGAGCATGTCCGACCTGCTTTCGGTGGTCGAGCGCGCCTCGGAGTCGAACCTGCTGCTCGTGGAGGACTACCTCGCCAGGAACCCAGTCGGCGACCAGGGCGAGGCGACGAACGCGCCACCCGCCGCGGGCGGCGCCCTTTAGGCTCGTTACTCTTCGTCGCGTACGTCAATCGCGATGGCCCGGGGACGAGTTGCCGGACCTACGCCAACGGGTGGGAGTGCGCTCACGACCTTCCCGACCCACGCAAGTGGCTCGCGGCGGGCATTGTCTTCATCGCCGCCGGGCTCGCGGCCCACGCGTGGCGCTCACGTAGGGCTTAAGCCTCTAAGACAGGGCCTCGCGGGCGAGCGCGGCGACGGAATCCATCTCGATCTTCTCGCCGGTCACCTCGTCCAGGAGCTCGTCCGCGGTCTTGCTCATCCCGGTCTCCCACAGCTCGCGCAGGAGCGAGCCCGCGTCCCTCTTCACGAACCAGTCGCGCCCGAAGCGCTCGCGCAGGTGCGTGCGGAGCTGCGACTCGAATGCCCAGGAGCGCAGGTAGCCGGTGACGTAGAAGCCCGAGTCGATGTCCGCGAGGTAGTCCGCCGGGCTCGGCTCGATCTTCAGCGCGTCACCGAGGATCTCGACGTACCGCGACGCGAGCTTCGTCGGGTCGTCCGCCTGGTGGAACTCGAGCTCGTAGAGGAGCTTCGCCGAGTAACGGCGCACCATGTACAGGAGCTGCGTCGTGCCTTCCGCGGCGAACTCGTCGGGCCGCGGGAAGTCGAGGCGGCGCGAGAGCCAAGCGGGGTCGTCCAGGAGGTGCTGCATCAGCATCGCCCAGCCCTCCGTGACCGCGATGTCGCCGAGCCGCTTCTCCTCCATCGTCAGGTCGGGCGAGGTATTCGCGTAGTGCTCGGTGTGGCCGGCCTCGTGGAAGAGCGCGCGCCAGTCGTCGGCGCCGCCCATCGGCTGGATGACGAGGACGACGCGGCCCGGGACCTCGATCGGCGCGCAGAACGCGCGAGGGCTCTTCTTCGGCCGATACTCGACGTCGATCTCGACGTTCTTCTGTGCTCGGAGGTCGACGCCGAGGTCGGCGAGCGTTACCTCCAGCGCGGGCAGCATCCGATTCTTCGGGAACTGCTCGTCCCAGCTCGGCGCGCGGAAGGTACGGACGACGTCCCATCGCTGCGCCTCGTCGAGCCCGACGCCGACACGCGCGCGGAAGAGCCTGTCGGCCGACTCCTCGAACAGCGTCTCGGTCGAGTCGAGGAGCGCACGGCACTGGTCTGCGAGCTCGTCCAGGCGGAAGCCGAAGCGGCGGTAGAGCTCTGCGTAGTTCGGGGCGTCGAGGGTCTCGACGGCGTCGTTCACGATCCCGACGCCCTCGACGTAGATCGGGTTCAGGTGCTCTTCGGTCAGCTCGACCCGGGCCCTGTCGAGCCGCTCGCGCCGGTCGCGGTCCGGCTCGTTCGCCATCGCCGGCCGCAACATCCGAAAGCCGATCGTCTCGCCGTCGACGGTCGTCTCGAGGCTCGCCTCGAGGGCGGCGATCCTCTCGGCGTGCTCGCGCGTGAGCTCGCTCAGGTAGCCCTCCGTCGAGAAGCGCCACAGCTCGCGGACTCCCCGGTCGCCGTCTGCGGCCTTGCTGAGCGCCTGCGCCTGGTCGAGCTGGGTCAACTCGGAGTAGCGATCGTAGATCGGCTTCAGCTCGAGGGTTTCCTTCAGGCCCGCGAAATGGAGGTAGTACTCCTCGTCGAGCTCGGCGATGAACCGGTCTGCGCGGTCGCGGAAGCGATCGAGGTCGGCCGCGGTCAGTGGGGCGGCTGCGCTGGCCATGCGCCGTAGGATAACGGGGTGCGGGAAATCGGCCTGGAGACCGAGCGCAAGACGCAGCTCGTCGACATCACGCGGCAGGTCGCGGAGGCGCTCGACGGGGCAAACGGCGCGTCGGCCGCGCTCATCTTCGTCCCGCACACGACCGCCGGCGTGACGATCAACGAGCACGCCGATCCGGCAGTTGCGCGCGACCTCGAGGCAGCCATGGAGCGCATGGTGCGAGAGGACTGGGGCTGGCAGCACGTCGAGGCCGGGGAGGAGAACGCGCCCTCGCACGTGCGCGCCTCGCTCGCGGGCCCGCAGGTGCTCGTCCCGCTCGAGGACGGCCGGCTCGCCCTCGGCACCTGGCAGGGAATCTTCTTCTGCGAGTTCGACGGCCCGCGCAGCCGGAAGGTCTACGTCACTCCGCTCCGCTGAGCGGGCCGCTGACGAGGACCTTCACCGGCTCGGGGCGGTAGCCGAGCCCGGCGTTGACGCCGCGCATCGCCACGTTCGTCTCGTCGTTCGACGTGAAGATCTGCTCGATCCCGGCGGCGCGCGCCCGCTCGATCTGGGCGCGCTTCAGCGCCGTTGCGATGCCCCTCCGGCGCCAGGGACCGGCGGATCCGGCCCCAGGGCGAGCAGCCAGGCGCTCTCGCGGTCGGTCTCGATGACGTGCGCGAGCTCCTCGACGCCGAAGACGTCGCCGGAGACGCGCTCCATGATCTCCGTCCACTGCCGGCACTGGAGCGGCGAGGTCGGCGTCTCGAGGCGGATGTCCACGATGCGGACCCTATGCTGGATGCATGGCAGCCCCTCTCTCCGTCGATCAGGAGCTCGAGCTCCACGTCGACTCGCTCGCCTTCGGCGGGAACGGAGTCGCGCGCGCGAACGGCTTCGTTGTCTTCGTCCGCCGTGGCTTGCCCGGCGACACGGTGCGCGCGCGCGTCACGAAGGTCAAGCGCAATCACGCCGAGGCGCTCGCCGTCGAGGTCGTCGAGCCGGGCGCGCGACGGGTCGACGCGCCGTGCACGCACTATCCGGCCTGCGGAGGCTGCCGCTTCCAGGACCTCGCCTACGAGGCGCAGCTCGAGGCGAAGGCCGAGCAAGTCGCCGATGCGCTGCGACGCATCGGCGGCCTCGTGGAGCCGCCGCTCGAGCCGATCCTCGGGGCCGAGTCGCAGTTCCACTACCGGAACAAGCTCGAGTACTCGTTCACGCGCACGCCGTCCGGGCCCGCGCTCGGCTTCCACAAGGCCGGGCGCTGGGACAAGGTGCTCGAGGTCGAGCGCTGCTGGCTGACGACCGATCTTGGCAACGCGATCCGGGAGGCCGTGCGGGAGTGGGCACGAGGTCCAGCGCTTGTTGCCTACGACCAGGCCGAGCACACGGGCTTCCTGAGGCACCTCGTCGTCCGCGAGGGGCGCAACACGGGGCAGGTGCTCGTTCAGCTCGTCACCGCCCCCGGCGAGCTCGACCGGGAGAGCTTCGTCGGCGCGCTGCGCCGATTCCCCGAGGTGCGCTCGATCCACTGGTCGGTGAACCATCGGCCCGCCGAGGTGACGAACCTCCCGACAGAGCTGCTCTTCGGTGAAGAGGCGATCGAAGAGGAGCTCTGCGGCCTGCGCTTCCGTGTGCGCCCGAACGCGTTCCTCCAGACGAACACGGCCATGGCCGAGCGGATCTACGAGCTTGCGCGGGAGTACGCCGGCCTCTCAGGCGACGAGACGGTCTACGACCTCTATTGCGGCATCGGCACGATCGGCCTCATCCTCGCCCGCGACGCGCTGACGGTCTGGGGGATCGAGGTCTCGGAGGTATCGGTCGCCTGCGCGCTCGAGAACGCAGATCTGAACGGGATCGCGAACGCCGCCTTCTTCGCCGGCGAGGTCGGTCAGGCGGTCGAGGACCTCCGCAACCGGGCGGGCGAGCCCGACGTCGTCGTCGTCGACCCGCCCCGCGCCGGTCTCTCGGGGAAGGCGCTGCGAAGGATCGGGCGCCTCGAGCCGAAGCGGATCGTCTACGTCTCCTGCAACCCGACGACCCTGGCCGGCAACGTCAAGGAGCTGGTGGGCGAATGGGGCTACCGGCTCGAGCGCGCAAAGCCGGTCGACATGTTCCCGCACACGCCGCACGTCGAGACGGTTGCACTGCTCCAGCGAGACGCGCGCTAGTCAGCGCCGCTCTGTAAGCCCGACGAGGTTGCCGTCGGGATCGCGGTAGACCGCGCTCAGGCCCCATGGCGCGTCGTTTGGCTTGCGGACGACCGGCGCACCGGCTTCCACCATGCGCTCGTGGGCCTGGTCGAGGTCGTCGACCGAGAAGTCGAGCTCGGCACGCTCGCTCGGGCCGGCCGTGCCAGCCGGGAAAAGAGCGAAGTGGAGGTAGGCGCCCTCGCGCCAGGAGTACTCCTCGTGAGCTTCACCCGGCTGATCGGTAGGCTCGAGCGGCACGCCGACGGCGTCGCGGTAGAAGCGCGCCGAGCGCTCGAGGTCGGCGACCCGGAGCGCGACGAAGATCAGCCGACGTTCGCTCACGGTTGTGGATTCCGAGCGCTTCGAGCAGATTTCTGTCCCCACGCCCCCTCACTGCGTAGCCGCGCCCAGAGCAGGTCGGCGTTCGGCACCAGGAACCCGAGCGAGAGGAGCGGCAGAGCCGGCAGCCCGTTGATGTCGAAGCCGACCGCGAGCGCCATCGTCCCGCCGAACGAGAGGGTCATCGCCGCCCACGTCCACCCAGTCCGGAGACGGAACCGCACCGCGGCCGCGAGGAAGAGGGCGAAGAAGAGCAGGTCAGGCAGGCCGAGGTTGGCGGAGTTCTCCTCGCCGGGGACGAGGAACGCGAAGGAGAGGGTCGTGAAGACCTCGCGCTGGTGGGTGACGATGTGCCGGGTCGGGCCGCGCCAGACGGAGATCGCGTCGACCCAGGGGACGATCAGCGCCACGATCACGATCCACGCTGCGGTCTCGAAGTAGCTCAGGAACCAGAATGCGACGAGCGTCACCGCGGCGAGCTTCCCGAAGTTCGCCAGCACGTCGAGGTTGGCGACGTCGAGCGCGGCAGCGAGGACGCCGGTCGCCAGTCCTACCGCGAGCAGCCCGCGCGCGCGCCACAGCGGCAGCGCGAGGTAGACGAGTGCGAAAACGGCCGGGATGAGGAGGCAGGAAAGGAAGGCGACCTCCCACCAGAGCGTGAGGTTCCAGAGCGACCTGGCGACCGCGTAGTACGTGCCGAGGACGGCGGCCAGCGCCGCGAACGCGACGCCGCGCCGCGACCTGAGCCAGCCTAGTAGGGCGGCAGCTCCGCCCACCAGGGGCCGAGCGACTTGAACGCGTTCCAAAATCTCGTCTTCGCTGGCTGCTCGTCGAGCGAGCCGTCGATGTCGGGGACGTAGAGAGCTTGAACGGTCGGAGTCCACTCATGGATCTCGCCGAGCTTGGGCTCGAGCTCCCGGGCGAGGGGGAACTCGAGGGCGTTCAGGAAGGCGAGCGCCTCCTCGCCCATGACCACGACGAGCTTCGGCTGGACGATGTGGAGCTCTCGGACGAGGAACGGACGCGCCTCGCGCTCGGTCTCGTCTGCGAACTTCAGGCAGTTCGTCCCGTAGATCGCGAGCAGGTCGACGTTGAGCCTCTGGAGCGACTTCCGGAGCGCCTGGCCCGCGCGGCCGTAGAAGGCGACGCCCTCCTGCACCTCCGCCGACTGCGGCCGGTGCTTGAGCAGGAAGACGTCGGCGCGCGGATGGCCCGAGCCGAGCACGGGCACGCGCTCGCCCTTGCCGGCGCGCGCGATCTCGTCGCCGAGCTCGTTGATCTCGGCGATCGCCTTCTTCAGGTACTTCTCGAAGATCTCGTCGGTGGGCACAGCTGTCACGGAGGGCACGTCCTAGGTTCTCCCCTACCGAACTCTTTCCTTGACCTGGGCCATCCACTTGAGCGACTGGAGGTAGGCGAGCGACCTCGGTCGGCGGAGGATCTCGGCCGAGCGGAGGCTGAGCAGGAACTCCTCGGGCCCCTCGAACGCCCGCATCCGCAGGCCGCCGGTGCCGAGGCCCTGAAGGACGTGCGCGTCCGAGCCGGCACCCATGGTCAGGTTGTACTTGCGTGCGAAGCGAAGCGCCTCGTCGTTGTAGCCCTCGAACAGGAGGCGCGCGTTGTAGACCTCGAGGACATGGATGTCGGCCAGGTGGCGGTGGAGCGTGGCCGGGTCGGGGATCGCGTGGAGGCGGTCGAAGGGATGGGGGATGTAGACGAGGCCGCCCTGCGAGCGGATCGCGGCGATCGTCCCGTCGAAGGGCATGCCTTTCGGGATCTCCTCCGTGAGGAAGAGGCCGATCACCTCGCCCTGGCCGTCGGTCTTCACCTCCTCGCCGGGGATCACGGTCAACCCAGGATGCGTAGCATGGGCGAGCTCGACCGCCTCCAGCGCGCCGCCGAGGGCGTTGTGGTCGGTGACGGCGATCGCGCCGAGGCCCTGGTCCTCGACGTGGTCGAGGAGCTCCTCCACTCCCACTGCGCAGTCGTGCGACCAGGAGGTGTGGAGGTGAAGGTCGCACAGGATCCACTCGCGGTCGGCGAGCGGCTCCGCCGGCCGCGGCGCCCTTCGCCGGCGGGTCAGACCTCGGTAGAGGTCGTCGAGCTCGCCCGCGACCTCGGCGAAGCTCTTGCCCTCGATGCTCCGGCGGGCCTCCGCCGAGAGCTTCTCGCGCAGCGGCTCGTTCTCGGCAAGACGTGCGAGGGCCGCCGCTGCAAGCTCGGGCTGCTCCTGCACGCCCGGCGGGGAGGCGATCGCTGCGCCGGCGGCAGCCGCCTCGACCGAGACTCGAGGGAGGCCGTCGAGCGCGGGCACGAAGATCGCCGCCTCGTTCAGGAGCGCGGCACGGCTGCGCCCGTCCCGCGCAGTGCGCATGTGGACGCGGCCGCGTAGCTTCGGTGGAATCGAAGGACGGCCGGTGAGCCGCTTCGTGCGCAGCAGGATGAGCTCCCAGTCGGGCAGTTCGCGCATTGCGCGCAGCGCGGCGCGGGCAAGAGCGCGCTCCCCCGGGCGCCACTCGAGGACGACAAGCTTCTGCTTCTTGCCCGGACGGAAGACCTCCGGATCGACGCCCTCTGAAACGATCCGGTACTCGCCCGGGAAGCGCTGGGCGGCGGCGTGCGCGACCTCCGGCGAGGCGGCGATGAGCGCGTCGATGCGGCCGAGCAGGCGCTCGCGCTGCGCGCGTCCCGGCGGGTAGCCGAGCCGCTCGGCGGAGAAGAAGGTCGCGACCGAGAGTGCACGCGCGTCGCGCAGGGCGAGGTAGGAGAGGCTCGGCAGGCCCGGCTCGAATCCGTGCACGACGTCGAACCGGCCCCGCGCGAGCGCCAGGGCGAGGTTTGCGCGGACGCCGACGGGAAGCCCCATTCGGCTCCGGCGCGAGATGGGAACCGCCGGGCCGAGCGCGATCAGGGGCGCGTCGGCCCCGTCCTGAAGCGCCCGCCGGCCGGCGACGAGGTCTCCCGCGCGGTTCGAGGGCGCCAGCACAGTCACCGAGTGCCCGAGGGCGCGCAGCGCTTCGGCCACCCCCGCCACGTGCTCGTTCACGTCGTGCGGCTGAGACCAGGCGAAGGGCGTGACCAGGCAGATGCGCACGACCGCAGCCGAGTCTAGCCCGCTCAAGTCGGCCTGGGCGAGCCCAGCACCCCCTCGCGGCCCCCTTCTCGTAGAGTGAGACGCGTGCCTGCGGTGTCCCAGGGAGAGAAGCCTCGCCAGATCCTCGAGGCCGCCGTCCGCGCCTTCGCGCGCAAGGGCTACCACGCGTGCCGTGTCGGGGAGATCGCCGAGGAGGCGGGCGTCGCCTACGGCCTCGTCTACCACTACTTCGGCTCGAAGGAAGAGGTCCTGGAGACGATCTTCCGCGACACGTGGACGCAGATGCTCGCTCGGATTCGAGAGGTCGAGGAAGGCGGCGAGCCTGCCCGCGAGCAGGTGCGCAAGGTCACGGCTCTGCTCCTCCGCACGTGGCGGCGCGATCCCGATCTCGTGCGCGTCCTCGTCCGCGAGGTGACACGGAGCCCCGAGCGGATGCAGCGCCAGATCAAGGAGATCGGGCACGCCTACGACGCCCTCGAGCGGATCGTCGCCCAGGGACAGGAGACGGCCGAGTTCAGGGACGACCTCGACCCCCAGATCGCGGCGGCGATCTTCTACGGCGCGCTCGAGGAGGTCCTCACGGGCTGGGTGATGGGCCAGCTCCCGGACGAAGACGAGGACATCGCCCGGGCGGAGCAGGTCGTGACCGGGCTCCTCTGTGACGGCCTCGCCAAGCGCTCCTAGAGGGCCAAGCTCCTCAAATCTCCGTGAACCTTCGGCTAAGCCTATGAATTCTGCTGCGATTGATTCGTCAATCAACGCTGCGGATTTACAGATTGACTCGTCAATCAATCATCGAAATCCTCTGTGAAATCGACTCCGGCCGAGAACGCGTTGTAAAGCGTCTTGTAAAACGCGATATAGGACTCTAGAATCCGGCCCGCATTTAACGCGCCGTTGACTCAACCCCTTGGGCGGACGGGCGTCGGAGATCGTGAAAAGGGAGGGCAAGATGACGCAGCACGTGCTGGCGGTGCGGGCGGGATGGCGGCGTGGACGGGCCGGTCTCCTTCTCGCCGCGATCCTGACCATGACCTTGCTGACCGCGGCGCAGGCTCCTGCGTCGGAGAATCCCACACCCGTCGCTACGGGCTGGACGCTCGTGAAGTTTCCACAGCCCCAGCCGGCCTGCACCGGGCTTGGTTTCGCGGGCGCGTTCTACTACGACCGGCTCGACTGCGGCTTTGGCTATGTCCAGGTGAGCGAGACGAACCTCGCGCAGCCGAACGCCTCTGTGGTGAAGGTCAGCTTCATCGACTCGAGCGGCGTCACCCGCACCACCCAGACGACAACTGCGCGCACTGCCAACAACGCGTGGCAGTTCACCATCCAGCCGGGGGCGGCCTGGGCAGCAGGGACCGTGACGATCCGGGTGACCGAGGTCGACCCGGACGGCACAGGTCCACAACCCAACCAGGTCGGTAACTTCGGCGAGACGACGTTCATCCTCAACCAGCTCGGCGCATCGCTCGGCGTGCTGCCGAAGCCCGGCGGCGGCCAGTACATCCCAGGCGATCCGGTCTCGCTGTCCGGCACGCTCTACGAGATCGACCAGGTGCCCCCGCTCGCGGCGCCGCAGGAGCGCAATGTCAGCGGGAGCTTCTCGCTCCGCGCTGTGCTTCCGAACGGTGAAGTGCGAGGGCCGTACGGGCCGTTTACGGCGGACATGCAGGGACACTTCGACGCCACCCTCCCCGGCTCGGCGACAGAGGGCCTGACCGCCGATGCGAGCACGAATTACGAGATCGCAGTCAGCGTCGAGGTCGTCCAGGCGTCCTACACCGATCCGCTCACGGGCGCATGGGCGGCCGACCGTGCCGGCGCGACGCCGCTCGTGCTGACGGTTCCGCCCACCGCGCTCACCCTCGAGAACAGCTTCGTCTCGTCCGTCGGGTGGGTGAAGCCCGGCGACAGCTACCCGTTCCGCGTCTTCGTAAAGAACTTCACGGACTCGGCTGCAGCGGGCGCGCAGGTGACGATCCCGGCGTCCGACGGCATGGTCTTCACGAACGCGACCGCCGCCGGCGGCTCCGGGTCGGTCACGGTCTCGCCGACGTCGCTCACGTGGACGATCGGCTCGGTGGCCGCGCGCGGACCGGGCGGTCCGACGGTGAAGACTCTGATCGTCGAGGCGCGGGCCGACACGCTCGGCCAGGACCCGCACATCGTCTGGAAGAACCTCTCGACGACCGCGACCCTCACCTACACGGGCGGTCCGACGGTCACCGCGGCGAGCCACGGGCCGAAGGTGATCCCGCCGAAGGAGGCCTTCGACACCGCGCGCTACGGCGAGCGCCCGTTCCCGGTCGTTCCGGTCGACTGGTTCGATCGCAAGCACGAAGCGATCCATACCGGCGACCGCCTGTCGAAGGTCATCAACTCTCCGGGGGTCGCGGGCTCCACCTACAACCTCTACCAGGAGATGTCGTACGGCCAGCTCATCCCGCACGGCACGGTCCCCTCCGCCGGGATCGCGACGGCCGGCTGGGAGTACGGCCCCGGCTTCCAGTTCACCTCGCTCTCGCCGCAGGGCTTCTGCGTCGGGATGACCTTCAAGGACTTCCAGGACACCGCGGTCTACCCGGAGCGGATCCGCGACGGCTGGTACCAGCTGCCCGGGAACACCGATTACTACGGTGACGACAAGTTCGGGACGGCGCTGCCGGGAGCGATCGTGCCCGGCGCCGGCATCCTGCTCGACATCGACTCGGGCTGCGGGCCGACGGGCAAGGCGGTCTACGACGCGGCCCAGGCGGCAGACCCGGAGATCGACTACTCCGACTACGACACCGACAAGGACGGCGTCGTCGACTTCTTCATGATGGTCTTCGCCGGCCTCGGCGGGAACGGGGCTTCACAGCTCAACGTGCCGCCCTACGACAACATCTGGCCGCATTCGTCGAGCCTCGAGTTCTATTACACGGATCCCGACACGGGACTCAAGGGCTACATCTCCGACGACCAGCTGAAGGACAACGAGGGCAACCCGCTCTACTACACGAACGCCTCGCGGACGGCGATGACGACGACGCCGACCGCCTACCCGGTCTATGTGCGCGTCGGCCCGTACAACGTGAATCCCGAGTCGGCGATCGAGCACGCGAGCGTGATCTCGCACGAGTACGGCCACTCGCTGGGCCTTCCCGACTACTACTCGGTCGGCGGCCGCGAGACATACGGCGACTGGAACCTGATGGCGACCGACAAGTCGCAGAACATGGACGTCAACGCCAAGCAGGAGCTCGGCTGGCTCGTCCCGCGCGTGCTCGGGCCCGGCGCGACGACCATCACCGGCTGGCGGGACTCGAAGGTGAACACGCACCGCATCGACTGGCAGGACGCGGACGGCAACCCGTACACGCTCTCGGGGGCTGGAGTGAACAACGGTCAGGCGTACATGGCGAAGCTGCCCGCCCGGCAGATCATCGATCCCGCGAAGGTGCCCTCCGGCGACCACGTCTGGTGGTCGCGCTCGGGGAATCAGTTCGGCTGCGCGCCGCAGGGCGGCCACAACCTCGACATCGCGCTGCCCGAGCTCGCCACGCTCCCGCCCGGCACGCCCGTCACCGTCTCGTTCAAGTCGATGTGGGACGTCGAGTGGGATTACGACTACGGCTTCGTGATGATCTCCACCGACGGCGGCAACACGTACCAGTCGCTGCCGTCCGAGAACGGCTACACGACACCGCAGGGCCAGAACCCGAACGCAAACTCCTGCCAGGCGCAGTACGGGAACGGGATCACCGGCACGAGCGGCTCGTACGCCGGCGGCACCTCGACGACCGACCGCCTGACAGGCACCTACCCGGACGGTGGCTTCCTGGCCGATCAGTACGACCTCTCCCCGGCGGTCGGCCAGTCCACCGTCCTCAGGTTCTCGTACTCGACCGATCCCGGCGTGGCCCGGCCCGCCTGGTTCATCGACGATCTGAGGATCACCGCCGGCAGCCAGGTCCTCTACGAGACGGACTTCGAGACGAGCGGCGATCCGAACGACCCGCGCGTCTTCAACGGCGGCTGCAAGGAGTCGACACGCGTCGCCGAGTCGTGCACTCCGGGCTGGCAGTTCGTCACCGCCTCCCAGGGCTCGCCCGCCGACCACGCCTACTACCTGGAGATGCGCGACCGCTCGGGCTTCGACGAGGAGGGCAAGGGCCAGAACGACCGCGACCCGATCGCGTTCGCGCCGGGCCTGCTCCTCGTCTACACGAACGAGGCTCACGGCTACGGGAATCTCGGCACCGACGACCCGCCGGCCCAGAGCCCGCTCGACTCCCAGCCCGAACCGGGCAACCAGACTCCCGCTCTCGACGACGCGGCGTACACCGCCGCGGCCGGAGACGACGCCTTCTCCGACTCGGGCGCGGGTCATACCGACAACTACGAGGATCCGAGCAGCTCCGACGGGCTCTGGCACTTCCAGTTCAACTGCCTCAGCTTCCAGGTGAGCTCGATGAGCGGGACGGACATCGCGCCCGCGTACAACCTTCAGGGCGACGTCCAGTTCACGCTCGGCTCGGGGTGCGGGCCGTACGACTACGGCTACGAGGGCGGCAACTTCAACGTGCCGCCGACCGCCGTCGCCCAGGCCCGTCCGACAACCGCCGTCGTGGGTGAGGAGGTCACCTTCGACGGAAGCGCCTCGACGGACGACCGCCCGGCGAGCGAGCTGCGATATCAGTGGGACTTCGACGGAAACGGCTCCTACGACGCGAACGGCCAGGTGCAGCACCACTCGTACGCGACGGCCGGCACGTACCAGGCAAGGCTCCGCGTGACCGACCAGAACGGAACTGGGCTCTCCGACGAGGGCACGATCACGATCACCGTTCTCGGTCGGCCGAACCTCCAGGTGACCAGCCTTACGGCGTCGCAGAACCGGGCCCGCGAAGGCCAGAAGGTGACGTTCACGGCGACGATCTCGAACGTCGGCGCGAGCAGCGCGGGCGCGACGCAGACCGAGTTCAAGCTCGACGGGACGACAGTGATCGGGACCGTCGCCACGGCCTCGATCGCCGCCGGCGCCTCCCGGGAGGCCTTGGTCGACCTCGACACGCGCGGCCTGCGCGACCAGCACACGATGCGGGCGACCGCCGACTCCGGCAACGCCGTCGCCGAGTCGAACGAGAACGACAACTCCGGCGTGCTCACCTTCACCGTCAAGGGGAACAAGGTGCAGAACGGGTCGTTCGAGCAGCAGTCGAGCTCGGGCAACACGCCCGCCTCCTGGTCGGACTCGAGCACGGGGGCGGGCAGCGCCTCCTATAGCCAGAGTGGAGGAACGGAAGGGTCGAAGGCCGCCACGGTGAGCGGCAACGGCGGCAACGCGGTCCTCCAGGGCTCGCCGAGCTGGACGAGCGACCCGGTCCCGGTCGTAGCCGGGCAGTTGCTCGACCTCCAGGTCTCCGTCAACGCAGTGGGCCTCTCGTCGTCGCCGTCAGCGGGGCTCGTCTACCTCGGCCCCCTCGGAAACGTGATCGACACGGTCACTCTGATCACCGCGCCGCTCACGACGCAAGGGTTCGAGACACTCGAGGACATGGTGACGATCCCGGTCGGCGTCGCGAACGTGCG